>PPYE01414551.1_pt1 | contig 14005 bp, 10 predicted proteins | sample 1559881 | NCBI WGS metagenome assembly PPYE01 (sample SAMN08240022, study PRJNA423297) | Human gut metagenome, whole genome shotgun sequencing project.
AAATCGTCTTTTTCTTTATTCATAAGCTATTCTGAATATTCGTCTGCAAAAGTACATGATTTTATTTGATTACAACTCTATGGTATTGTTTATTTACAGAAAATTAACCGTAAAAGACGCTTAATCACCACTCATCCATATTAGTGCCATTTTTACTTGGTAGTTTAAGAATAAAAGATTATCTTTGTATCGCTAAACAGAAAGAAGAAAACGATGGATCTTAAATATGTGATTCATTATCCTCCCAATACTGGAGGAAGAATACTATAAACGAAAGTTAGAGCCCATCGAACGATACACCCTAAAGATAAAGTAATATGCCAAATAAAGAAGAAAAGAGAATAACAGAGCAGAGCTCGCTCTACGAACATCTCGAAAAGATGAGCGTGGATGAACTCACCGCTCATATCAATGAAGAAAACAAGAAGGTGGCGCTGGCGATAGAACAAGCTTTGCCCGCCATCAACCAACTGATTTCCGCCATCGAAGGGCAGCTGAAGAAGGGCGGAAGACTCTTCTATGCCGGTTGCGGAACGGGCGGAAGACTGGCTACCCTCGATACCATAGAAGTGCAGAACACCTATGGCATCGACGGTTCACAGATACAAGCCATCTTCCCTGGAGGCATCGGCTGCCTTACGCAAACCAGGGAATCCAGAGAAGATGACCTGGAGAATGGTTGGCACCAGCTCTGCGATAAACATATCTCAAAGCAGGATTTCGTACTCGGTTTTTCTGCCAGCGGCACAACCCCATTCGTGTTTTCCATCTTGCAGCATTGCAAGAAAGAAGGCATTCCTACGGGTTGCATCGTCAACAATCCCCACGCTCCCATCGCCCAAGCAGCCGATTATCCCGTAGAAGTCATCACGGGACCGGAATTTGTAACGGGAAGCACTCGCATGAAAGCAGGCTCATCGCAGAAGATGATTCTGGACATGATAAGCACTTCCCTTCAGATCAGGCAAGGACGGGTGGAAGGCAACAAGATGGTGAATGCCAAACTCATCAACCATAAACTCATCGACCGTGCCTGCCGCATCTTCATGGAACGCAATCCGCAATATACGGACTACGAAGAAGTGAAACAGCTGATTCTGGAATCAGGAATGATCCTGGTCTTTTACCAATACCATCGCTGTTGGACGGCCGAGGAGCTTCAATGCATTATAGAGCTGGATACTCTCGCCCACCGGTACATTGTTATCGGCTGTACCATGCAGAAAGAGCAATGGTGTATGAATCTTATCAGCATTGTAGAGCGGACTCTGATCAACGAAGAGATGCTTGTTGGTCCAAGGATACTCATTCGCCATGGAAACTTCGCTATAGCTGTAGCCCCAATAACCCTCGCCCCAATAGCTGGTATGATCGCTGATACCGGCATGAGAGATGGCTGCAGCAAAGAGGTCGGTCTTGGTCTGTAAGTATTGGGTCATGAATCCACCATAGCTTGCACCGATACATCCTATCTTCTTACTGTTCACGAAGTTATGTTCCTTACAGAAAGCCTGCGTGCTGGCAATGATGTCTTCTGCTACGCCCTCGCCTGCCGTATCCACGTGGCGGGCAGAGAACTTCTGACCGAAACCGGTAGCACCGCTAGGATTAACCACCAGAACTACATATCCCATCGCTGCATATACATGATGAGGATAGCGACTCTGGAACATACGGGTGGTAGGACTGCAACCGCCGTAGTAATTCACAATCATAGGATATTTCTTCGCAGCATCGAAGTGAGGAGGCAGATAGTAACGGCAGCAGAGTGTATCGCCACGAGAGTTCACATAGTTCCATGCCTTGCAGTCGCCCAGCTCGATGTCCTTCAGCAGTCGGGCGCTGAGATCATCCACCAGCAGAGCCTTCTGTGCCTTGGTATTCATCTTGTAGAGACGGTCGGCATTGGAAGCACTCTGACCTGAGAACGCCATTTCTACAGCAGCTGCTGCAAGCGAGAAGCTCTTGATGTTCTCCTCAGGAGTCTTCAGAAGAGTAAACTTTCCGGTCTTAGGATTGAGCTGGAAGAGATGCATACAGTCTTTATCCTCGGCAGTAAAATAGATGTTTCCATCCGCCTTGCTCCAATCCACGCTCTGCACGTTAGGGTTGAAATCCCTGGTCATCGGTTTCACCTTCTTGTCTGCCAAGGTCATCAGATAGAGCTGGGTATCCACCATACTTGGTGTCTGTCCCTCTTCTACATTCTTTCCGATGCCATTGAAAGCCTCAGGCGAACCGGTTATGAGGATGCTCTTGCCGTCTGGCGAGAACTGGGCGTTATTGATGAATTCTCCCTTCTCCACCAAAGTCTCCACGCTCATATCGTTCAGATTGAGACGATAGAGGGAATTGACCGTTGTAGGACGCTTGGTAAGACGCTCCTCGCTCTTGCCGATGAGCAGATAGCGGGAGTCGGCAGAGATATCATTGAGATATACATTGTGATAGCCGAAAGTAAGCGGCTGGAGGATGCCCGATGCCAAATCATACTTGGCAAGATAGCTGCGGTTTCTCCATCCAGGCTGTCGGTCATCAGGTTCCTTCACATCAAACACCTGAGCATCCTGCTTTCTGCCTTCTGTATAAAGCGTGTAGATAAGCGATTTCTCATCAGGAGTAAACTGGAACCAGCCTTCCGGAATATGAGCCGCCATCACCTCGCGCTCCATATTCAGCGGATTGATAGTGATAAGCTGCATGGCTCCGTCTGCCTTTCCTTCACCGGCGATGGCATTGTCGCCCGCCTTCTCGGTAAAGTACATCTTGTTGGTGCGAGGCATCCATCTTACGTTCTCCTCAAAGGAAGCAACGACCTTGTTGGTCTGGCTGTTTCTCAGTTCATTGATGCTATGGTTCTTGCCCTGACGGTCTACCCAAGTCTTGCGCACAATCATAAACTTGCCATTTGGCGAAAGTGCCACACTTGAATAGTTAGGCATGCAGATTACATCATATATATTAAAGGTGCGCTTGGTATTGGCAGAAGCCTCGCCCACGCTCAGCTGCTTGCCATCGGCAGCAGTAACGCTCACCTTGAAATCATTGGCAGCATCCTTGTCTGCAGTCTTATCGGAAGACGAATCAGATGCGGTGAGATATTTGATGACCACGGTATGGGTAGAAGGCAGCAGGACGGTCTCAGCCTTGTCACCATTCACCTTCACCTGCTCGCCATCTACGAAGAGGCGGTATTGCTTCAAGCCCTTTACCTCTACAGTAGCCTTGGTACGGCTGGTGTTAGATACGGTGAAGGAAGCCAGATGGAGTGCATTCTGTTTGGCATTATCAGCCAAGAGCTGAGAAGCAGCCACTTCCTTGCCATTATTCAATAGGTTGAACGATAATGGAGAGTCCAATACCCCCTCCATTGTAAACTTTTCTCCCTTCACATTTACGCTGTCTGCCATCCAGGGAGTAGACACAGGGAATGGTCCCACATGCTTCAGTTTCTGCACCTCGATAGTATCGGCATTGGCAGAAAGCGAAGCACAGAGAGCTGCGCTGAAAGTGAGAGCCCAGAGGCTCTTTCTTGTTGTTTTCATCATGATTTATTTCAATTATATTAAATTTTCTGCGAAATTACAAATAAAAGTTGAGATAAACGAAACTTTCTCTTACATATTCTGCTTTTCGTCGGGTTAATTCTGTTTTTATGTTATCTGAATGTTAAGAAGAGCTTTCAGAAAGTTATAGTTGGGTTAAACCCCTATTCCGTTCTTTGTCATTCCCAAAAAATCATTTACCTTTGCATCGTCAAACAGAAAAAGAAAGGAGTATTAAAACTAAAAAAAAGATTGTTATGAACAAGAAAAATATGATATTACTAAGTTCTTTGCTCGTATGTTCGCTCGAAAGTTTCGCACAGAACAAGGTTGAGGCTACCGATTCCATCTTGAAGGATATGGACCTGGATGCTGTAACCGTGGTTGCCTCCAAGCCTCTGGTAAAGATGGAGACCGACAAGATGACCTACAACGTAGAGCAGGATGCCGATGCCAAGGCTTCTACCGTACTCGATATGCTGCGCAAGGTTCCGATGGTAACCGTAGACGGACAGGACAACATCACCGTGAATGGTTCTTCCAGCTTCAAGGTATACGTAGACGGAAAGCCGAATCCCATGTTCTCTGCCAACCCATCGCAGATATTCAAGGCGATGCCGGCAACCATGGTCAAGAACATAGAGGTAATCACCAATCCGGGTGCCAAGTATGATGCAGAAGGAACGGGCGGTGTGCTCAACATCGTACTCAACAAGCAGACCTTGGGCGGAGCGGGAAGCAGCGACCTCAGCAATGGATATAACGGCAACATCAGTGCCACTGCCGGCAATCAGGCGCAGAGCATCTCTGCCCTCATCAGCGGTCAGCAGGGCAAACTCACCTACAGTGCCAACGGTATGTACAACTACCAGAAGATGAACGGAACAACCATCTCCTTCGACCGTACGCAGAAAGACGGAAGCCTGATGAACTACTATCAGAAGTCAGACATGAAGCAGCCGTTCTCGATGGGTAACATCAGTCTCAGCTATGAACTCGATTCACTGAGCAACATCAGCGCCACGGCTGGCTTGACCACCTTCGGTCAGAAGCTGAACGGTCATCCGCTTACCCAGATGTCTGGCGGCATCTATGGCAAGGGCTTCGAATACGGCAACGAGATGAAGCAGAATCTGGACAACACATCTTTCAATGGAAGCATCGACTATCAGAGATTCTTCAACAAGGAGCGCACCAACTATCTCATCCTCAGTTATCTCTTCAGCACCAACCCTACCCATATCGACAACTATACGTTCTACGATGACATCAGTCAGGTAACGGGGATTCAACTCCACGACCTGCTCTCCAAGAGCAAAACCCGTGGCACGGAGCATACCTTCCAGGCAGACTTCACCCATTCGCTCAGCGAGACACAGCGCTTGAACTTCGGCGCCAAATACATCGCCCGCACCAACAAGAGCGATTCCCGCTACTATGATGTGGCAGCAGATAAGACAGAAACGCTGAATCCAGCCAACAGCATGGAATACAAGAACACCCAGAATATTCTGGCTGCATACGCTGAATGGAAAGGAAACTTCGGAAAATGGGGAACGATGATGGGAACCCGCTACGAGCAGACCTGGGAAAAGGTGAAGTTTGAGCAGGGCAAGGGCGATGACTTCGACAAGCAGTACGGCAATCTCGTACCTAGCGCCAGCCTTTCCTACAACATCGCTCCAGGCATGAACATCGGAATGAACTATCAGCTGCGCATCACCCGTCCTGGCATCACCTATCTGAATCCATACGTAGACCGCAGTAATCCTACTGCCATCTCCTATGGTAATACAGATCTCGACGTGGTGAAGTCGCATCAGCTGAACATGGTATTCAATTACTATAACCAGCGATTCATGTTGAGCACCACCCTGGGTTACGGATTCTGCGACAACAAGATAGAGCAGTATTCCTTCCTCGATGCCGACAACCTGCTCAACACCACCTACGGCAATGTTTCGAAGACCCGCAACGCCAGCATGAATGTATTCATCAATTGGCTGATGTTCAAGAAGACAAGACTGATGCTGAACGAGAGCTTGAGCTACAACGATTTGCGCAGCAATGCCCTGGGATGGAAGAACAACGGATGGAACAGCAGCACGATGATCAACCTGCAACAGACCCTGCCTTGGGAACTGCAATGGACCGTGGGTAGCATCATCCAGACCAAGCAGCATAATCTGCAGGGCTATCAGAGCGGTATGGCATTCTTCTATACCACCCTCTCCAAATCTATCGTGAAGGATAGGCTTGACCTGAGTCTGATGTTCCTCACTCCTACCGACGACAAGCTCAACATCAAGCAGAAGACTGTGGGTTCGGACTACGTACAGAACATGACCATAAAAGTGCCATTGCGCCAAATCAGTCTTACCCTGACATGGAAGTTCGGAAACACCAAGAAGCAATTCCAGCAGGCGAAGTCAAACATCAAGAATGACTTCCAGGAAGAGCAACAGGGTATTCAGACAGGAGGAATGGAGAAATAATAAAAACGGAAAAATCAGCAGGAAGACTCTTTTCTGCTGATTTTTCCGTTCTATACAACTGATTGTTTTTTATAATCTGATAGCAAAATCAATACCTGTCGGAGCTACCGAAAGACTGATATTGTCGTTAATATCCTTCTCATTCTCTCCATCACTCTCCTTTCCATTCTTCTTGTTCTTTCCCAGAATCCAATCGCCTATCAGATAGCCGGCTTCTGCTGAGGCTACACCGATGGCTGCACCCGCAACAACATCTTCCCAATGATGGCGATTGCGGCGCACTCTATCCACAGCCACTCCCGTAGCCACCGCATAGCCCGCCACACCAATCCAGGGTGAAACCTTGCGATATTCGTGCATCAATGTGGTGGCACCGCAGAAAGCCACAGAGGTATGTCCGGAAGGAAACGACTCGTTATCAGTCCCATCGGGTCTCATCTTGTGTATCGACTTCTTGAGCGAATAGGTTACAGCCGCATTGACGCCGAACGAGAGCACCGAAACAGCAATCCTTCGCTTCCAGGAACTCTCAGCCTCCACGCCCAGCATCTTCAATCCGAAGACAGATGCCGTTGGCACCAGGCGCAGGACATCATCGATTCCATCACCATGATAGCGCTTGTAATGGGTAGTCTGCTCTACAGGAACCGTTGTATTCTGCCCCATGGTCATCATCATATTCTGCGAAAAGACAGGGGCAGGAATCATCATGATTCCACCTATTAATATCTTTCTTATTCTTTTCATATTCATGTTAATATGTCGTACCCGGCATGTATGGCGAAAAGGGAAGCCATTTCCATTTTGCTTCCATTTTTATCCTAGATTTCTTCTACTATCTCGCTCATGTCCTTGCGTTTCTTCTCGGCATGAGGACAATCTTCTGCAATATGCCCAATAGGAATAATAACAACTGCCTCATAGCCCTCACGAGGGAAGAGCTGTTGCATCTTATCGGTATCGTAATTGCATACCCAGCAGGTTCCAAGTCCACGCTCGGTGGCTGCCAGACAAAGATGCTCAGTAGCGATGGCTACATCAATATCTCCATGAGGCTTCTCATCATATCTGCGAACCCAGTTTTCATTCACGTTTTTCATGCCCACGATATACATGGGAGCCGTCTTAAACCACTCACGATCGTAGCATTCCTGCAATTTCTCCTTAGCCTCTGCAGAACGGACGATAAGCCAGAGCCAAGGCTGTCTGTTCACAGCAGACGGTGCCAGCTGCACACACTGCATGATATAATCCAAATCCTCCTGGCTCACAGCCTCAGAGGTAAACTTACGAGCCGAGAATCGCTCTTGACTCAATGATAACATATTTTTCATATCGTTCTGATTTTACGATTATTCTAATCTAAATTATGGGCACAAAGTTAAGAAAAAATTACGGAACAACCAAAAAACAAGGATAAAAGGTAAAAGGTTTCGGATTATTTTTCGTAATTTTGCAGATTATACAAGAATTAGTGGATTATATTGAAAAAATGATAGGATTAGCAGATTGCAACAACTTCTACTGTTCGTGCGAACGAGTATTTCGCCCCGATCTGGTTGGGAAGCCCGTGGTTGTCTTGAGTAACAACGATGGGTGCATTATCGCACGCTCTGAAGAAGCCAAGGCTTTGGGCTATAAAATGGGCGACCCGTTCTATCAGGTAAAGGAAAAACTGGAGGCTGAAGGCGTGGCTATCTTCTCCAGCAACTACACGCTCTATGGTTCACTTTCCAATAGGGTGATGTCGATGCTATCGCACTACTCACCCCATATCGACCAATACTCCATCGACGAGAGTTTCTTCGAAGTGGATCATTCCATGGCAAAGAGCTTTTTTGAAACAGATCATTCCATGGCAGAACGTTTCTTCAAGGAATATCCGAAGGAAAACGTTACTTCTGCTACATCAGATCCTTTGCTCCACCAATATGGTGCCAGGATTTCTGCCGATGTGCTCCGAGCCGTGGGAATCCCTATCTCCATCGGCATTGCCGAAACGAAAACCTTGGCAAAAATCGGTTCTAAATTCGCCAAGAAATACAAGGGATATCAGGGCTGTTGTCTCATCGACACAGACGAACGGAGACGCAAGGCGCTGTCTCTCTTCCCCGTAGAAGACGTATGGGGAATAGGCAGGCAGATAGCCCGGAAGCTCGACTATATGGGAATCCGAACTGCCGCCCAGTTTGCGGAAAAGAAAGAAAGTTGGGTGCGCAGCCATTTCAATATCACCACCGTCAGGACCTGGAAGGAACTGAACGGAGAGAGTTGCATCAGCATCGAGGAACTGCCGCAGAAGAAGAGCATCTGCACCAGCAGGAGTTTTGCCGACGAGGGCATTACAGACAAGAACGTGATAGAAGAAGCCGTGGCTAATTTCGCAGTACGCTGTACAGAGAAATTAAGAAGACAAGGTAGCGTATGCCAGGGCATTACTGTATTTGCATGGACCTCAAGATTCAATGAGAGCGTACCCGAATATACCATTCACGACTCCCTCACCCTACCCATCGCCACCAATGCGCAGGACGAGATTGTGGGCGCCGCTCTCAGTATTCTCAGAGCCAAATATCCCAAACCGATGACAGACAGCAGAGCTGACCGCCCCGGAATGTCGTTTCACTTCAAGAAAGCAGGCGTTATTCTGTGGCAAATCTCCCCCGACAATCCTCGCCAGCAGGACCTCTTCGACCCTATCGACCGAAGCAAGCAAAAGGCACTGATGGAAGCCATCGATGCCATTAACCGCAAGAACGGCTATGGTACGATAAGGCAAGCCATACAAGGCACCGATTGCCAATTCGATTTGAAACGGGAATACATGTCAAAACGTTTCACAACGAACATCAACGAAATACTGAAGGTAAAAACCCAATGAGATGCAAAATTAGCCCCTTTCAAAAAATGGGCTCCATAAACTAAGAAAATGAATAAGAATAACGAAAATAATATAAAGCTGACATTTCACCCTGCGGAATTCGGAGCCAAAATGCCGATTCCGCTGGCTGAACAAAGCGTAAAGGCAGGCTTCCCTTCGCCGGCACAAGACTATATGGAGGGAGAAATAGACCTCAACGATATTCTGGTTCGCCATCGTGAGGCAACTTTTTACGTGCGTGTTTCGGGCGACAGCATGAAGGATGCAGGCATTTTTGACGGTGACCTCGCTGTGGTTGACCGGCAGATAGAACCCTCTAACGGCAACTTTGTGATAGCTTTCGTAGATGGCGAATTCACCATCAAACAGTTCAAAATGGACGAAAGCGGAACCTTTGGCTGGCTCATCCCATGGAACAGTGATTTCTCTCCTATCCGGGTAGATGAAACCAACCGGTTCATGGTTTGGGGCGTGGTGACCTATGTGATTCATCAGATTGCCGAATAGTTTTAAGTTAAAGAACGTAAAATAATTAACCACTTTCGGTATTTTTTATTACTTTTGTTGGCTAAAATGTGGCATTTCAATACTGCATCAAACACAAATTAATAAAAAATAATAAAACAAAATAATCAAACAAAGCCATGGAATACGCTTTATATAGATACGAGTTTGAGGTCATAGAGAAGAAAGACTCCTCCATAAACCTATTCCCCGAGCTATCGGAGAGTTTTAACCCAAGACAGGCGTTCGAGAAAAAGAGCGAACTACTCAACTATCTGCTAGAAAATGACTATCAGATGCTCCTTGCAGAACAAAATCAGCAGGTTGCAGAACAAAATCAGCAGGTTGCCGACTATCAGCGTGTAGCCATCGAAGTGAAATCTTCCGTTTTCAAAAAGACCGATACCGTGGCCGATTCACTTGCCCGTGCCCTGAGCAAGGCATTTGCCCGCTATGGACTCGTGGTGAAAGTGGTGCCCATCCGCGATGACAAGCACTTCTGGAGTTTAGTGAGCGACAGAAAGCAGTTTCCACGTGGTTTCAATAAACTGTGTGTAAAGTTCCCACAAATCAACGACCCAAAAGTAACCGAAGCTATGAGACGTGCCAATATCATCTATCGTGAAATGTTTCATTCCAATCTCGTTATCATACAAGAATCGTCTGAGGGAGAAAAGCAAGAACCTCAGAAAAGAAGAACCGATTTATAGACAGCAGGCTCAATACCTACGAATAATGGGAGAAAAAAAAGCCTCTGATACAACAAATGACGATGTGGCAGATAAACTCCGCAACCTAGACCTCCTGGCTTGGGATGAAACCGAACGATACTTCGCCCGATTCGCCGAAGACCTGGATGATGCGAGCTATGCGGTGACCGACTTGCTTATAGAAACAGCCTGCCTAGGCAGAACTATAGGAATGGAAAGGGAATTGCCTCCCCTGATAGCTGCCCTGACTTTCGCAAGATTGATGGCAGCCGGCGACGAGGTGTTTGAGAAATATCAGGACATCTGGATAGCCATCATGAGCTCACAAGACCGCAACCCAGAAGCCAAGCCCCTCTTCGAGAAATTCTGTCAAGAGATAGAGGCCAACAAGTTCGACCCATCCACCGGCAAGGAGACCATCTACCGCCGTGGCGACCCAATAAAGCGATTCAGAAGCACTGGGGTGGCTAAGACGGACGCTCGGCAAGAGGCGCTGCTCTACGGGATACTGGAAGCCACCAAGGAATGGAACAGAAAGGAGGCTTTCAAGGCTTGCTGGCCCCAATGGGCAGAGCTTTGGAAGTACTTGCTGGAGAAGGAGGAGCTGGTAGAGGAAATCTCCCGAAAGCATCCCAAAAGCAGCTCAAACAACACTTCTATCAACATCACGCTGGTGTGCAATGTGGCTGGACTTCTGAACAATCATTTAAAAACCCAGGGTCACGATGTAGCATCCTGCTCAAGACTTGCAGACTTGATCAAGGAAAAATGGGACTCCTCGCAGAGCCACAAGGAATTGAGCAAAATCACCAAACTCTCAGATGAGCAAGCAAAGCTGATAAAAGTCTGGCTCACCATGAACATGAAATAAAGATTACCCCAGAAAATTACCAACAAATTACCATTTTTTCGCTAACTATCTGAAAGTGAGCGGGTAATTTGGTGGTAATTATTTTTTTGAAAGTACCTTCTACCACCTTTTGACCATCCACCATCTATTACTACCTTTGCACCTGTCGAAAGGACAAAACTAATTGTTTAATCTGAGTTGATACGAGTCTATCAGAGGGAGAGTTCCCGGGAAATAAGTGTCGACACCTTTCTTTTCTTGAAAAGGCTCTCTTCACTCGTAAAACTTTAAGATTATGTATAATAATGATTTTAAGATGGATGGTGTGAAGCACACCGAGTTCTTAACCGCTGCCCAGCAGCACACACTGCTCTCTGGCATGGCTTCTTGCGACGGTGGCAGAAACTTCCTCTTCTCGCCCGATGAGCCTGTGGCAGGCCTGTTGCCACGATTCCGATGCCATGGCATCGCTCAGCAGATGACCGACGGCACCTTCGACTTCGTGGCCAAGCCCAAGGTTAAGCCGCAGTCGCAGCTCATCAAGAAGCTGGCGCACGGCAGAGTGAGCAAGACCAAAGACGGCGCCATACAGCTCACACTCAAAGTGTACAGCGACGAGGGCGAAAACATCGCCGAGGCTATCTACAAGGAAGCTGCCATCGCCAAGGACGCCATCGTGGCTTTCCAAATGAAAAGATGATACAAAAGGCGATATGAAAAGCGATACTAAAGCCGATTCAAAGTCGACATGAAAGGCGATTCAAAAGCCGATTCGCACTGAGCAAAATCTATCAGTCTATCAGTCTATCAGTTAGAAAAAGGATATCAGTTTCGTGAAAACTCTCTTTCTTAACACTTATAACTTATTGATTATTAATTAGTTATATAATATAATAAGAGGAGGTGCACCCCTAAAAAAAACAACTGATAGATTGAGAGATTGATAGGTTTGCCCACTGCACGCAAGCAAGAAGTTTAACTTAATTCTCTATAAAGCAATGATTTACAATATTTTTAGCAGCACCGCTCCTGCGATGCCGAAACCGGGCAAAGGCACAGAATTTGTGAAACTTGCCCTCTCACAAGCCTCAAAAGACATGCGAGAAGTGCTCATTCCGATGGCAATTCCTGCCTTGGCAGCCCATCTCACGGACGTAAGATTCATGTATTGCGACAACAAATTTTATGAAATGTGCGGCCAAATGGGGCATTTGATAGGTCCTTCGGGCATCGGAAAAGCGCAATTGAGCCATCTTGTAGAGGCTATCATGCGACCTTTTCGCAAACATGATGAAATTGAGTTCAAGAAACTCGTAGACTGGCAGCGACAGATGAAGACCAAGGGTGCCAACAAGGAGAAACCTGAGCGTCCGGACGTAAGCTTCTGGTTTCCACCTGCCGACGTTACCAACCCTGCCTTCATCCAAAACGCCATGGCACTGGAAAAGCTGGGGCAACGCACCCAATACCTCAACCTGCCTGAGGTGGAGATGGCTGACAAGATGTGCGGCGGGCATAAGCAGGTGAGCCAGATGGTGAGAAACATCTACGACTGTCAGCGAGCTGGTGCCCTGCGTGCCACGGCTGATGGCGTGACGGGTAACCCTACGCTGCGGGTGAACCTCACCTTTACCTCTACCCCCGATGCCGCCCGACTTTTTTATAAGAAAGACCTCACCAATGGTTTCTTCGGGCGCATCCCATTTGCCTACAAGGCTCGTGGCGCACGCTGCGGCAGGATTCCAAGACAGGGTCAATACAATCAGGATTTCATGGAGCAGCTAGACAGTTACCTGCTCAGACTGGACAACTGCCGGGGCAGCTTCACGGTGAAGCAGCTCAACAAGGTGGCAGACCAGTTGGCAGAGGAGATGGCGAAGCTTGCCGACCTGGCCGATGATGACATGCTTTGGGAGCTCTCCCACCGCAGCATCTTTTCGGCTTGGAAGAAGGGGGCGGTGCTTTGGATTCTGAACGACCAGCAGTGGTCGAAGAGCATAGGCGATTTCGTGGTGTGGTTTTGCTACTACGACCTGTGGTCGAAGGTAAAAGTATTTGGCGATATGTTTAAGGGCGGCGAAATCTCTGATGAGGAGCGCCTGAAGAGCGGACCGAAGAATATGCTCGACAGTCTGGATAATTCCTTCAACGAGCAGCAGCTGGAGGCATTGCGCCTAAGCCTTGGCAAGAGCAAGGAGGGCACCAAGCAGCAACTCTACGTTTGGAAGAACCGTGAGTTTATCACCTACTGCGCCCAGACGGGGCTTTACACCAAGACGAAAGAGTATCTGAAAAAGTAAAAAAGACTTTTGTATGGAAAAATATGAAATTCAAAAGCTCCGCGACCTTCCAATAGAGGAGGTCGCAGAGCGACTGGGAATGCAGGTATCGAAGCACAAGTGCCTCTGCCCTTTCCACGACGATCATCACGCCAGTTTCTCGTTCAACACGAGGAAGAACTATTGCCGCTGCTACGTATGTATGGACCACAGCATCGGCACCATCGATCTTGTGATGAAATATACAGGCAAGGATTTTCTCTCGGCTTGCCGTTGGCTGGCAGATGCGCATCAAGTTTATATAGCAGATGGAAAGGAGAAATATTCTCCGGAGAAAGCACCCACCTCGAAAGCACCCTCTTTTGATGCCAGCAAGTACGCCCGATTCTTCGAGCATCCTTGGCTCAACGAGGCGGCACGTAGATTCCTCTTCGAGGAGAGACGGATTGATGCGAGAGTGGTAAACTGGTGCCGACTGACATCATGGACGGATAAGGAGGGCATCAGTTGGCTACAGACTCCTTACTATGACGTGGACGGAAAACTCATCGGCATCCAAAACAGAAATCTCGGCAAGGCGAATCCAGATAAAGAAGCTTCGGGAAAGAACGATTTAGGCAAGGCGAATCCAGATAAAGAAGCTTCGGGAAAGAGCATTCCCCGCTTCCGATTCCCCTACGGTTCGCAATGCGGCATCTATAATCTGCCCGTCACAAGACAGCTTTCGCCTGGTGAACCTCT
>PPYE01627710.1_pt1 | contig 14002 bp, 10 predicted proteins | sample 1559881 | NCBI WGS metagenome assembly PPYE01 (sample SAMN08240022, study PRJNA423297) | Human gut metagenome, whole genome shotgun sequencing project.
TGACGGATGGCATCAAGGAAATCACCAATGCCAATTACAGCAAACGGCTCAATTTGGGCAATGAACCGGAGTTTAAGGAAATAGCCACGTTGTTCAACGAGATGGCCGAGCGCTTGGCCGAATACAGGAACAGTTCGCTGGAAGATATCCTGCAAGGGAAAAAATATATAGAAACAATTATCAACAGCATTGCAGAACCTATCATAGGCTTGAGTAAGGAACGGAAGATTTTGTTTGTCAATGACGAGGCTTTGACTGTTTTGAATTTGACACGGGAAAACATTATCGACAAACCGGCTCCCGAAGTGGCGTTAAAAAATGATCTGCTGCGCCGTTTGATCCGCCAGTTGGTACATCCCGATGACAATAAGGATCCGTTGAAAATCTATGCGGACAACAAGGAAAGCTATTTTCAAGTAAAATACATCCCGATCAACGTTAACAGGCAGACTGGACTGGAGGGTAAGTATGTCGGGGATGTGATCCTGTTGAAGAACGTGACCGAATTTAAAGAAAAAGATATTGCAAAGACAACCTTTATTTCAACGATCTCTCATGAACTGAAGACACCGATATCAGCTATCATGATGAGCTTGGAACTGCTGGAAGACAATCGGATCGGAAAACTGAATACAGAACAGGAGAGCCTTTCCAAGAACATAAAGGAAAATAGCAACCGTTTGTTGGAGATCACTGGCGAATTGTTGAAGATGTCACAGGTAGAAAGCGGTAAGCTCTACCTGAATCCGAAGATTACCAAACCGATCGAACTGATCGACTATGCCATCAAGGCGAACCGGGTACAGGCCGAGCGTTTTAACTGTCAGATCGAAGTGGAGTATCCTGAAAAGATCACCAAATTGTTTGTCGACAGCGAGAAAATTGCTTGGGTTGTGACCAACCTGTTATCGAACGCCATCCGTTATTCGTCGGAGAACGGACGGATTATCATCGGTGCACGACAGATCGACAAAGCCGTCGAGATCTATGTCAAGGACTTCGGAAAGGGCATTGACTCGCGTTACCACGAAAGTATTTTCGACCACTATTTCCGTGTGCCGGGAACAAAAGTACAAGGTAGCGGTTTAGGACTTGCCATCAGCAAGGACTTTGTGGAAGCTCATGGTGGTACGATCCGTATCGAAAGCGAAGTCGGTAAAGGTAGCACGTTCGTGATCAGATTCAATGTATAAAAAGTAAAATCAAAAATCAGATAGTCTAATGAAAGTATTAAAATTTGGTGGTACTTCAGTCGGTTCTGCCCAGCGGATCAAGAATGTGGAAAAGCCAATGCGATCCTTTCTGCTTTGGAACAAGCTTATGTCAATCATATAGAAGAATTATACCAAAGCGATACCTACAAAGAAAGGGCCATGCAATACATGCTTGAACGGTCTCAACATGTCTGGTCTTTCTCTAATATGCCTTTCAGCATGTTCGATGAAAAGGAAATCTTGGCGCAGGGTGAGCTAATATCAACCTTTCTGATGACCTGCTATCTGGAAGAACAAGGAGTGAAGGTAGTTTTATTGCCTGCGTTGAACTTCATGCGGATTACAATGGACAATGAACCGGACATGGAATATATCGCTAAACACCTAAATACACTTTTGGAGCAAAACAAAGAGGCAGAAATATATATTACGCAAGGTTTCATCTGCCGGAATGCTTACGGCAGCATTGACAACTTGGAAAGAGGAGGAAGCGATTACACCGCCTCTCTAATTGGGGCGGCTATCCAAGCAGAAGAGATACAGATATGGACGGATATTGATGGGATGCACAACAACGATCCACGGTTTGTCAATGACACCGCTCCTGTTAGGCAGTTGAACTTCGACGAAGCCGCTAAGTTGGCACATTTCGGTGCCAAGATACTACATCCGACTTGCATCCTGCCTGCCAAGGAAAAGAACATACCGGTACGTCTCTTGAACGCATTGCAGCCAAGTGCGTCGGGTACATTGATCTCGAACACGGCGGAAAAGGGTGCGATCAAAGCTGTTGCCGCCAAAGACAACATCACGTATGTCAAGATCAAGTCGCTCCATATGATACCGACACCTCATTTTCTGAGCATCGTGTTTGATACGTTCTATAATTACAATACGCCGGTGAACATGGTGACCACTTCCGATATCGGGGTTTCCGTAACGATTGATGATGACAAGCATATAGACGAGATTGTGGGTGTATTACGGAAATACGCAACGATTACAGTCGAAAAGAATATGGTGATTGTTTGTGTTGTTGGTGACCTGGAATGGCAAAATGTCGGTTTTGAGGCACGCATCATCAATGCATTGAAAGATATTCCCGTACGGATGATTTCATACGGCGGAAGTAGTAGTAATGTATCGTTGGTGATGAAAGCGGAAGATAAAGTGCATGCTTTGAAGGCGCTTAGTGAGCACTTGTTTTCCGTATCAGACAAACCTGTGTTATCATCCGTTTCTTAAAAGAAAATTAAGATTAATAGTTGAGCATATTTGTTTTTTGATTTGTTTTAGAAATGAAGCAGAAGCAGTCTTTTTTTGTAGAGACTGCTTCTATTTTTCGGTAATAAACAATGAAAATTCTTCTGTGTATTGACAGGTGGAAAATCTGGTATAAACTGTCCCCCCATTATCCTATCTAAAGAGTCCCCCAAAATCCAATTTAAATTGCCCCACCCCAAAAAACATTAAAAGAGTTACAGAATCAGTTCATAATTCTACATTAATCTATTAAATAGACAAAACAGATAGTATTCCCAATAAATCAATCAGCATGAACAAGATTTGTCAAGGAGGCGTGCGACTTGTTTGTCATGGGAAGCTCCGGTACAGGAAAGAGCTACATTACCACAGCCTTGGGATACAGAGTCTGCCAGAAAGGATTGAAAGTGCTGTATGCCAATACTTCCAGACTTTTAGGGCAGTTGAAGGCCACCAAGGTAAAAGGTAGCATCCTGTAGGAGCTGAAAAAGATAGAAAGGACGGATATGCTTATACAGGATGATTTCGGCTTGCAGCCGTTGGACAACGGAAGCAGAATGCATCTGATGGACATCATCAAAGACCGATATGGTAAGAAATCAACACTGATTACATCACAATTGCCGGTCAAAGACAGGTATGATGTCATCGGCAAGAAGACAATAGCCGGCGTAGTCATGGACAGAATAACTCACCAAGCCGCAAGAATTGAGCTGCACGGAGAGTCCATACGCAAAATTTGCGGGAAGAAATGAATGATTATATTGGCAGTAAATAAAAATTATAAACCCAGCACAAATCGAAAACTAATAAACTGATTATGTGATATTTTTTTGTATTTTAGGAAAAATAAATCGGGGGTCAATTTAAGTTGGATATTGGGGATCTGTTTCATTGGAGTTTCCAAGTTGTCGTTATACTCCTTGAACACATTGTATAATGTTTTGAAAGTTTCGTCCTTTTCCTGATAGCGGTTTACTATGGCACGTGCGGAGACAATCTTTTCCTCCAATTCCAAGTCTTGGTAAATCTGATAGAATTTCACACGCAAAGGTACTTTCCCGTTTTTAACGGTTTACTACGCTTGATGAAGAACAACACGCTGAATATTTCTCTTTCCATACGGCTCAATTTTTAATGATACAAAATTAGGAAATCGAACCGAGAACCTGGTTATGTAAAATAGATCAACGTGCTGTAAAAAAACGAAGTAGCACTTGTGTTGTGTAACATTTTAGGCTTTCTAAAACCGTCCCCCGAATAAGGACGTGCCGTCTGCTTCAATCCCACTTATTTTGCCTATTCTTGGAAATGAAAAATCCCTGAACTTGTTTGAAATTCAGGGATTTACATCGTTTTTCTTTTCTTAAAAGTGGTGCCACCAGGAATCGTAATTTGTTTCCAAGTGGCTGAATATCACTAATTTTCAAAAGCTACTCAACTGTAATCTCCTCCGTTTGCTCCACCAGTGACTTGCTGTGTTTTGCTTATCATTACAGCGGATGATTTCGTAACACAAAAGTAATAAACTTAATCGAATTGGCAAATTAGTAACCGAAAAAATACAATATAGAGCCTTTTAAGAATATTTTCTTGAGTTTTTTTCTGTTTGTGTTGCATGGTTGCTCGAAAATGATTATCTTTGCACATATAAAAAAGTATATCTTATGATTGAATCATTAACTGTCACAAACTTTTATTGCTTTAAGGAGCGTACAACAATTCTATTTACGGCGAAAAAAGAGCGTAATAGAATGTTGGATAATAATTTTTGTGGGTTTACGACTCAAAACAAGATAAATATCTTAAAACTAGTATTTTTATTAGGGAATAATGGTGCTGGAAAGAGTAAAATTCTGAGCGCATTTGATGCATTACAGTATCTTATTGCCCAAATTCGTGAACGTAAAGATGAATCTTTACGTTATAGGCCATTTGCTTTTGACGAAGAATGTTTAAACAAGCCATCTGAAATAGAGATAGTATATCATATTAATGATTCACGGTATTTATATAGTATTAAATGGGATAAATATGCTATATATGAGGAGATTTTAGATGAATTACGAACCAAAACTAATATCAATCTATTTCATCGTTGGTATGATAAGGTTAGTGACATCGTAAAAGTTGACTTTACAGATAAAATACAAGTTAGTGATAATGAGAATTATATTATCAGCAGTTCGTTATTGAAAAATAATTCAGTATTTAGTACGAAAATTGATGTAGAGTATCCTGCTGAGTTATTGCAAAAACTAAAGTCATTGTCAGACAAACAAGAAGCAGAGTTAAGAATGCTGTTTAGGATGGATGAGGAAAAACACATTGTGAATACGTTTCATCGTTTGGATAAAAAAACAGGAAATAGAAGAGGGCGTTTGCCGCTATCAGAACAATCTGATGGCACTAAGGAGATACTTCGATTTTTAATTGTATTAGATGAGGCTATTAGAAAAGAGAAAACGATAATTTTAGATGATTATAGTAGTGGAGTTCAAAGAAATACGTTGAATCAGCTACTGAAATTTTTTTTAGGGGCGGCACAAAATGCTCAACTAATAATATCAACTCAAGATTATAGTTTATTGGATTTTGATATTATAAGAAGAGATTCTATCCGTTTTTTGGTAAAGGATGACATTGCTTCTGCTCATGTTCAATCTATTAATTTATCATTACTGCATAAGAATTCTAGTTTACATCATTATGTAAGCAAAATGAATGTATACGAGCAGTTACCCAAAATGGATGAAGCATTATTTGAAGAACTGTTGAGAATGTACAAAACTATTGCTATGAGATAGTTTGGTATCGTCATTCGGTAAATCCATATGTTAATCAAAAAAGCGAAATCAATTTGTAATCAATAAAAACTAATAACACCTTAAAGGTCTGTTTGGAAGCAAGTTCTCGATATGTTTTTTTCTACTTTTGTTTTCTGATTTCGAAAACTATCTTTCGTACGCACTGTTCGGTATACAGCGATTTCTATTTTGAGGTAGTAGTCAATTAGTTCCACAAACTAATCCTACGCAACTTGTCATTAGAAGCAATTGACTGTGTGTTGCATGCCAATAACCAAGGGAGTGTTTCTCTCCGATGTGCTTACCAGTCAAGAACACTGCGTTTCTTTAGAAGCGTAACTTTTGCCTTGACTTTCTTCCATGCATTTCCAAGTGCATATACATATCCAGTGCCTTAACCATTCGTTTGCATCAATACCGAGACGTTTTATCTATGTAAGATATAATATTCAATCTATACTCTTATATAATGAGCTTCTACTTCCTAATTTCGTACCCCATTACAGACTTGGTAACTCTTTGAGTTTGGCTTTCATCTTAATTAAAGATGTATACTCGGAAGGCATTCTCTCCTCATTACATAAAAAGGATATTCCAAGAACTCTACTTTTCTTACATACGATACAACAATCTTTTTACGGTTCACTTTAAGGAAGAGTTTGCTTTCTATGAACCGAGTTATTGACTCCTTTACACATTGGACACTACATTTGGATTTACTGAATATCAGCGCAGCGTTTGCTTAATAAGTAATAGGATGTTCACATCTTTCAGGTTCCTATCCAGTTCATTGGTATGATATTCCCCAGTAGAGGACTTAAAGAACCTCTTGGGGGACTCTCTTGGGTGCTCATTTCGAACAATTCTTCGTTTATTATGTCACTACGCAGATATTTGTGTATCAGATTTATTACACCTTTCCATATTTTACGCCGCGACTGAGTATTTTTATTAGTTTACTATGACTTACCATGTCAAAGAAGCGTTCGAGGTCGAAGTCAACTACGTACTTATCTTCATCCACTATCTTTTGTGTTCTCCGCAGAGCATCACGCCCCCCCCTTTTGGGGATAACCGTAATTTGTTTTCGGAAACTGACGCTTGTATAGTGGGGACAATATTTGATTTAAAGTTTGTTACACAAGTCGGTCTATTACAATCTAGGTGTTCTAAAGGCGTTTCTTGCTATCATCCTTAAGGTTTTCTACTCTAAAACCGGGTAGGAACAATAAGTACCGGGCTGCAAGGAACATATTAACTCGTTTTTATTTATCAGGAGGTCTTTTCTTATTTTGTGTTTTTCTGTGTTGTTTATTGTAGAGAAATTCAGTAATTAATAGGGTCGAAAGGCTGGATATATGGTAATATATTGCCTGTAGTTGAGTTTTTTTCGGTAAACTGTTTGTGATATTGAAAAAAGTCATATATTTGCAAACGAAAACATCTTCCAAGGGGGGAGTCTTGGAAGATGTTTATACCAAGTTCTACTTGGAGGATACTTATCCTTTAAATAAGTGGCCAAGTATGGCTGGTCAGGTGCCTACAAATATTCACTAAATCATATATAATATGACAGCAAAAACAGGAGAAAAATGTCCAGTAAGTGGTGTTTGGAAAGTTGATGGCTTTCCTACAACGACGGCACCTATTGCGAAAGGCAACACAATGCCTCCCTACTGTGGTAAAGCGGTAACTTGGAGACTAATCCAATACGCTTAATTTTTAATGATGAAAGTTTTGGCAGGTATGTCAAACCTGCTAGAACTTTCAAATCATCAAAACAATTAATGTTGTTATCGTTATATAGCAAAGCGATAACCAACAAGGCGAATTATTATCCCTGAAGAACGATGGCTATAGGTAATGAGTATAACATTAATAGGCTGCAAAAGTAATAATTCGTTTAAAAGTATGCAAGTAATATTGTAAAAAAGCCGAGCCGTCACTTTATTTTAATGATTATGGGCATAAAACCTGGTCCTAAAAGAATTGCCGTGTCAACAGGTAAACCAGACAGAAGGCAAAGGGATAATAAGAAGACTCCTGGCAATACGCCATCTCTTAAACCTCACAATCACAAAAAAGGTGATTAAAAAATGGCGTTCACTTTAAAGTGAACGCTAAAATTATACTATTGTGATTTACTATTTTTATATTTTGTAATGAATAAGAGAGAGGAGTCCTTTTTTTAGGAATTTGCCTCTGCTACAGTTACCTGAGCAGGGGTAAATCTTTCTATTTAGCATTATGACATTCTCTATCATAGCTTTATTCTTGATAAAATGATATTATATTATTTTGTCATTGATTCAATGAATGAAATCTCTTCATCTGATAGTTTGTATTTAGCATAGAGTTGTGTATCTATCTCAGAAATACTTTTGCTCCAATCAATATAAGATTCATCTGTAAAGTTTTGTAATGGGACAAAACGAAAAACGTCTTGTGACACTTGCATTGTTCCTCTTCCAAAAAACAAGAGAATTCTGAAAAAATTGGATTTAATATATTTGTTTACATTTTGCTGTTTCACATTTGTTGCACTAACTAATGTATGATTGATATCAATAAATTACAAGCTAATAATAGAGATATAGGTAATGGTTTAGAAACCACCTGTCTTCATCATTTTGCATGATTCCCAATCATTTCAAACAGCTCAATACGAAGATAATATTATTTTGAGAATTAACCAAATTCTGATAATCAAAATCATACAAATCCAGTGAATTACTGGCTATAGTTGCTCAAATTTATACTTCAATCCATATTCTTCCAGTTTGTTGTACAGCGTCGTACGTCCTATCCCGAGCAGTTCGGCGGCAACCTTACGGTTACCGTTCGCCTGCTTCAATGCGCGTAAAACACGCTCCTTGTCTTCCGCATCGCTGCGCAGGGCGAAGCTGACAGGTGAGGTCGCCCTCGTCACGGCAAGTTCCAGATGCTCTTTCGTGACAAGACCCGTCTGTGCCTGCAACACCGCACCCATGATTTTCTGACGAAGCTCGCGTACATTGCCCGGCCACGCATGGGTCAGCAATGTCTTGCGGGCTTCTCCGTCAAAGCCGATGACATCGCATTCCAGTTCCCGGTTCGCAGTTTCACGGAAGAACTCAGCCAGCGGCATGACGTCCTCCTGACAGTCGCGCAACGGCGGGACGGTTATCTCGAAGTCATGCAGGCGGTATAACAGGTCCTGCCGGAAACGCTTTTCACAGACCGCCTTTTCCAGATCCTCGTTGGTGGCGGCGATAATGCGGACATTGAAACTACGGTCAGACTTGTCGCCAACGGGACGGAACCGACGTTCCTGTATGGCGCGGAGTAGCATCTGCTGGGTTTCCGGTGCGAGGTTGCCCACCTCGTCCAAAAACAGCGTGCCGCCTTCCGCCTCGTGAAAATAGCCCTTCTTGGCACTGTCCGCACCCGTGAACGCACCTCTGACGTGTCCGAAGAAAGCCGACGGCGCAAGTTCTTTGGTGAGCGAACCGCAGTCCACAGCCACAAACGGCTTTCCTGCCCGCTTGCCCTTGTCGTGCAGAAGGTGGGCAATATGCTCCTTGCCTGTGCCGTTCTCCCCGAATATCAGCACGCTCATGTCGGTGGGGGCTACCAGCCTTATCCGCTTCATGATGGCTTGGAACGCCGAGCCGTCACGCGAGAACAGGGGCATACGGTTTCGTCCGGTGTGCCGTTCTTTCAATATGGTACGTAGCAGAGGAACGAGTTTGTCCTCCACAAGCTGCTTGGGTATGTAGTCCAGCGAACCAAGTTTCATGCTTTCCACCGCCGTATGCACTTCGGCATAGTCGGTCATGATGACAAAGGGCTGCATCCTGCCCTCCTTGCGCATCCAGCGCAAAAGGTCGATACCGTTGCCGTCGGGCAGGCGCAGGTCGGAAACCACTATGTCCCCGTCTGCGGCTTGTTGCAGATATTTCTTTGCTGTCGAGAGGTGGAAAGCCTGCACGGTGCGGAATCCCTCGCGTGCCAGCAGGTTGCAGACGAACTCGCAATACACGATGTTGTCCTCCACCACGATGATTTTTGTATTATCCATTATTATATTTTTTCCTTTCTTCTTTTGCCAGCCGGATGATTTCCGAACCCTTATCCAGTACGGATTTTATGGCATTGCCAATTGTTTTATCGTCAGGCGTGCCATCACAATGAAGCAGTTTATAAAGTTTCCTTAATGGCTGGTCGGTACGGAGTATCTCCCACGAGCTGCGCAGGTGGTGTGTCAGGGCGTCCATTTCCTGAAGGTCTTTCCGTTGTTCTGCATTCCTGACCGACTGCATTTCCTTTTCGGTTTCCGTTATCAGTTTCTCCAGCATGACGGATTCATTGCCGTAGGATAACAAGGTGGAGAAGTCCGGCATTTCATCCTGTGTCATACTCATGGCATAGTTATCTGAAACTTCCATCAGTTCCGATATGGAGAACGGTTTGAGCAGGCAACCGGAGAAACCAAGTTCCATAAGTTCCTCCTTGCTGCAACTGCCCGAAGCGGTTGTCACTACTACCGGGATAGTCTTTGAATTGCCAACGTTGGAGGTACGTAGCAGCTCCAACAGCTCGAAACCGTTGATTTCCGGCATGTTCAGATCCGTCAGAAGCAGACTGTATTCTTTCCGGCGTATCATTTCCATCAGTTCCGCAGCATCGGTGCAGGTGTCGCAGTGTATCCCTTCCTGTGCATACATTTCTTTAAGCATCAGGAGAAGAACCTCGTCATTGTCGATGGCGATGACATCATGGAATGTACGGTCATGATGAATCCGTGTCTGATTTATCCTTTCCGGCAGTTCCCCGGCTGTCTGCATGGGTATTTCCACCGTGAAACGGCTGCCTTTGCCTTTCTCGCTCTCCAGCCGTATCGTGCCGCCGAGTATTGATACGATACGCTGAACGATGGACAGTCCCAGTCCGAAGCCGTCCTTTGCGGCGGCGTTTGACAGACGCTCAAACGCAACGAACACCCGTTGCTGTTCCTTCTCGGTCATTCCCGTGCCCGTATCTTCGACGATAAGTTTCAGGACGCCATTATTGTAGTCCGTTGTCAGAGAAACGCCACCGTTATCCGTGAACTTGATGGCGTTTGACAGCAGGTTGTTGCCGATTTGCAGGATACGTTCCTTATCGGTCAGGACGACTGTACCCGTTTGATTGGTTATGGTAAGAGCCAGCCCCTTGTTCATGGCGATTGGCGTAAACTCCGTTTCAAGAATATGCGTGATTGCCGAAATCCGGCAAGGAGAAATGTTCGGCTGCTCCTTGCCGTTGTCCAGACGGAAGAAACTCAGCAGGGTGTTGAGCATTTCACGCATACGGTCGGAGGATTGCCGGATATTACGGACATATTGCTCTTTTTTATCCGCATCATTGCCTTTTTTCATCAACGCAATATAACCGATTATTGCGGTTAAAGGTGTGCGCAGCTCATGGGTGATGGTATGCACGGCTTTCTTGCGGGAGGCTATCAGTGCCTCATTCTGTTCAACTGATTTTTGGAGTTGTCCGATTAAATCTGTTGTTTCCTGTTTATATCGCTTGATGCGGACGGCATTTCGATGGATGATGATATAAGAAATGACCAACAGCAATAAAACGAATCCTGTCAAGCCGCCAATCTGAAAGAATGACCGTTCCCGCATGGCGGCTATTTCCGCTTCTCGTTTCTGTAAGTCTGCTTGTACTTTCCTGTCTATTTGGCGAATCAAGCCTTGTAATTGTCTGTTAAGTTCTGCATTCCGTGCAGCAAGGCTGTCAGCGTGTTCCGATAGACGGCGGCTTTGCTCCTGTTGCTCGGCTATCATATTCCGGTTAAGGGAACGGAGCATCGTGGTGGTAACAGTTGGTTTAATTTCCTCTTTTTTGCCGAATATGCCCAAGAATCCTTTCCGTTTCGGTTTCTTAGGTTGCTCTTGGGCACTCTTCTGTACAATTACAGGTACTTGATGAGTGATCTTATCATTGATGGCTTGTTGCTGTTTAAGTACCTGCACGATTTGACGCATTTGTCGTTCCTTATCTTCAAGAAGATGGCGTACACTGTCTATGCGCTCTGCCGGATAGATAGCTTTGAAACGGCATAGCATACTGTCGATTGCTATACGCCGGATATGGTAATGTTCCAAATCTGTATATTCCCATTCCAATACAGTCTCGCCTGATAAAGAAAGTTCAATAAGAAGAACAAATATTTCGTGCGATTCTTGGCGAAAAGTATCTATATGACGATTCTGAACTTCCAATTTCTCTAATTCGTACCATTCTTTACGCCAAATATACATTATGCCGATAACCAATAGTGCCATCAGCAAATATCCGAGCGAAATTAGATTCTTGATTGATTTCATATTGCCTATAATTTATCCCAACGTCCATCTTTCAGATAAGGCATAAGCTCCCGTATCTTATCTACCGGCCAATTCCACCATTTCAAAGCCTGCATCCGATTTATTATATCATGATTGAACCGCTTTCGTATCTCCTTTGCGGGGATACCACCTACAATGGTATAGGGCGGCACATCTTTCGTCACAACCGCCCTTGTTCCAATAATAGCTCCGTCACCGATATGGACACCAGCCATAATTACGGCTTCATATCCTATCCACACGTCATTGCCTATCACGATGTCACCTTTGTTGTCCCAAGCGGAAGCCACATTTGCCTTATCCAATTCCCAATCTTCATAAAACAGCGGGAACGTGTAAGTCGATAGTGATTTCAGGGTATGATTGGCGCAGTTGAACAGAAATTTTGCTCCACAGGCAATAGAACAAAACTTTCCGATTATCAGCCGTTCGTGGTTAATCGGATAGTGATACAACACATTGTTTTGCTCAAACAGACACGGGTCTGAAACAAAATCATTGTAAATGGTATAGTCGCCTATTTCGATAGACGGGTCTTTTACGACAGCATTCAAATAAACGGTTTGCGTGTCACCTTTACGGGGATATATCTTGTTCATCATAACTTTCAGTTCTTAGTATTGTTTATATTTAAGATAAATGACGGATTGTGTACCAAGCAGCATTACGTATAAGTATTCCACTGCCCAATATGCCGCAAATGGAACATGACAAAAATCTAATCCCCATAAGCAGAACAGATAAGCAATAGTTGTTGTCACCTGAAAAATGAATACCGTCCGTGTTGCTCCCGTTCCTGTTGCTGCATTCAGATAGACGTAACCGGGTAGTGCAAAGAAGTAATTCAATAGCATGACAAGAAAAGGCGGCCATGCAAGCTGTATGATAGCGGGATTTTCCGTATAAGCCCCTATAATGGGCTGGTGAAAGAACAACGCAAAAGCAATCAATGGAATGCCTATCGCATATCCTAAACGGATAATCTTATGGCAAAGCGGAAAAACTTGTTTCTTTTCACCTGCTCCAATCAGGTTACTCACCAAAGAACCGGTGACACCTGCCAATGCATTGACGATAACGGAAAACAGTGCGGAAACACTTCTTACAATGTTTGATACTGCCAATTCAGTTTCTCCCAAACGTTCGATAGCCACGAAGAACAGAAACCAAATGGCTACACTTGTAAAGAACTGGAGCATACTCCATACCGAGATAGAAAATACCTCTTTCAATACCGTTATATCAATATGCCAGTATAAGCCATACGCTTTTTTATCAATGTGCCGAAACATATATGCAGCCAATACAGCCAGCGAACACATTTCGGCAAATGAAGATGCGATAGCCGCCCCCGATATACCCATGTCGAAGCCGAATATCAGGAGCCAGTTCAGCGGAATGTTCACCAGTACGGCAGTGAAAGCTGCCATGTTCAGAGCTTTTGTCTGTGTAATGCCTACCAAAAACGAGCGTAAGGCAAGGAACGGGAAAGAGAACAACAATCCCCAAATACGCCAATCCAAATAGCGGATAACCGCATTATAAACATCATCCGAAGTTATCAGATGCTTCAACAGAACGGGAGAAAATATCTTGGATAGCAGACAGAGGAGTACCGCCAGTATTAGCAAGAAAAACAATCCCTGAAAGAACGTTTTTCCCGTTTCTGCATACCGCTGTTCTCCGTTACGGCGGGCAATTACCACTTGCAATCCCAAACTGAACCCGAAGCCGAGCATATAAATTGCCAAGAACCATATTCCGGCAAGGGCAGATGCACCCAGTTCCACGTCACCCACATGCCCTAAAAACAAAGCATCGGTAATATTTATCAGTTGTTCGATAAGGATGCTCATCATTACAGGAAAAGCGATGAGCCAGATTTTCTTATAGGTATAATTCATTTGTTCAAACCAATATGATACGATACATCCTGCCGCTTTAAGCAGCACGACAATCTTATAGATTTATAGTAAGGGATAATGACAAAACAATAACAGGCAAACTTAAAACATAAGCCTGTCTATTGCTGAATAGCAATAATTGGAAGTGCTATTCGTTGAGCGTAGCTATATGCACAACTGCCATTTCATATTGTTGAACAACTATTTCTTTTTCTGTTAGTTCTGCAAAGATAGCGTTTTTCCCTGAACTTATATTCTCAATTTATTAATTTCTTTCTGAATCCCGTCCAAAAAGCGGGAAGCGTGCGCCCCGTCCATCTGCGTGTGGTGGAACTGGAAAGAAACGGTGAGCGTCGTTTTCAGCAGGCGGCGTTTGTATTTGCCCCAAATAAGAAACGGATTATTAAAAATGCCGCTATACATCCCGACAG
>PPYE01740597.1_pt1 | contig 14001 bp, 7 predicted proteins | sample 1559881 | NCBI WGS metagenome assembly PPYE01 (sample SAMN08240022, study PRJNA423297) | Human gut metagenome, whole genome shotgun sequencing project.
AACGGTACCGGCTTGGACCCTGGTCCAACGAAGCCTGTCACACCTCTGGTGTTACGGACAACATACCATGTATCGTCATTCATAACCATGTTGAGAAGTACATAGCCAGGAAACATTTTCTTCTGAACCTGTTTCATAGTTCCGTTCTTCAGTTCGGATACTTCCTGTAAAGGAACACGAACTTCAAGGATCTGATCTTCCAGGTGTCGGTTTTCGATGGTTTTTTCAATGTTGGCTTTTACTTTGTTTTCATACCCGGAATAAGTATGAACAACATACCATTTCGCTTCTGACATACAATCACCTTATCCTTATTTCATTAAAAGATTAATGCCTTCGAGAATAAATGAATCCATAACGCTGATCAGTACGCAGAGAACAATTGATACGCAAACTACTACGATAGTCTGCTTGATCAGTTCATTGCGATCTGTCCAGACAATTTTTTTGAATTCTGACTGAAGTCCCTGAAACCAACTCTTCTTCTGGCTTTTGCCAGCAGATTTTTCATTTCCTTGCATAGCCTGACCTCACAATTCTCTGTGAGTAACTGTTTCGTCCAGTTACCTTGGATTACTTTGTTTCCTTATGCAGAGTGTGTTTGCGGCAGAACTTACAATATTTCTGAGTTTCCATTCTCTCAGGATGGTTCTTTTTCTCCTTAGTCATATTGTAGTTACGCTGCTTGCACTCGGTACATGCTAATGTAATCTTAACGCGCACAACTTCCACCTCCAGTGTTTTCATTTGCATGGTCATTTCCTCATGCCTGACGATGTATCCGTCATCTTTTTCGGGCATAAAAAAAAGACCTAACTTCCATGTCGCTTGTCAAGTTTATCACACATGACATGCTTAAGTCAAGTCTTTTCTTATATTTATGCCTATAAATTATCGCATATTTTTGGCATTAAGACTCATATTAAGGCAATCTGGAAAATCTCACCATAACGTTCCGATATGCACCCAGCGCCCATGCAATGAAAATCACTGCAGCGAGCGCTGTTAAAAATAGAATCTTCTTTCGCCTTTTCTTGTTATCCGGCCTTTTCACTGTTGTCCGCCCCCGCGCTCTACTTTTAACGGAATATTTTTTTGTTCATTCCGTCCTCATCAACAGAATGTGTTTGTTCCATTATATAAGTATTGCGCGGGGATGTCAAACATATCGGGCCCGTCTCAAACCGATTAATTATCTAACCGTTACTGTTCACACGCCACTATCCCGCGAGGTGTTTTGGCATGAGAATGCCAAAATCCCGAGACATACCGCGCAAATTTATGCGAATAGCATAAATTCTGTGCATCGCGAAGCGTGTTACTGAGAACGGAGTGAACAGTAACATCTAACCTGTTATCGTCTGTTCTGCAAATAACAACCTCTGTCATTATTTGCTGTTTTTTCTTTTCTTCTTATAATAGATTCCGCCTGCGATAGCAAGAGCTGCAATTACAAGAACTGCTGCATAAGCACCGATCGGGGTGTTATCGCCGGTCTTGACTGCTACCTTTCCACTGAGTGCAGCACTGTAAGAAGCAGGTGTTGAACCACCACCTCCAGATGTTCCCGGAGTTGTGGAATCACTCGGTACAACCTTATTGACGATCTTCAGAAGACCATTGTTATAGCTGTACTCAATTTCTCCATCTACGGAGAAGTTATAATCATCATCAACTTCGATCGTTACACTTCCCGCACCTGTATAGCCTGTCGGAGCCTGAACTTCTGTCAGAGTGTAAGTACCCGGCTCAAGCTCTAACTCATGAGCACTTGCCTCAGATGTCCACTCATCCACTACAGTTCCATCTTCATCTGTCAGTCTGAAGCTTGCGCCTGCAAGACCAACGCCATTTCCGTCCGTCTTCTGTACACGAAGCTTACCGTCTGTTTCCTCCGGAATCTTATTTACAAGATTAATATTACCTGTCAGATTCTCCTTACTCAGAGCAACTGTACCTTCACCTGTTACTTCATATTCAAAGACATCAAGGTCAAGAATATTTCCATCTGCATCTGTTTCCAGAATGTAGTAGTTGATCGGCTCTGTACCGTCTTCGCCTCCAAGAGGAACCTCAACAGTAACTGTGTCATTCTGTACCAGCGTTACTACCGTGAACAGGTTATAAACACCATCATCACCCTTTGTAAAGATACCTGCATAGAACGTATCGTCCGTAGTTGTCTGTGTGGTACCTTTCAATACCTGTTTGTTAATGTTGATCTCGCCCTTATAGGAATAACCTGTAGGAATATCAAAGAATACATTCTCCAGGTTTACAGCACCTTCCTTAGGACCAGCTTTCAGATCCAGTTTCACGGTGTTGGAACCGCCGTCAACTGTACACATAAACTGTGATCCATTATGCATACCCTGCTGATCAAGATTAATCACATTGCCGTTTGCATCTGTCTCATATACATAATAGGTACCCTGTGCCAGATCACTGAATGTCACACTTCCTGCGGAAGCATTTACCAGATGAATGGCCTGTGGAAGAGCTCCCTTGTACGGATACTTACCTGCTGCATCTGTAAACAGATTTACATAGAAGGTATCGTCCTGAGCGATCAGGTCTATGAAATCACCGCCATTTGCGTAAGTAACTTTCTTGGTTACTGTGATCTGACCGGAACCAGATGCCTGGTAGTCAACCATAGTAACTTCGATTACGTCCTCATCTTCCATCTTGAATGTCTGGTCCGGAGCCACTGTGTAACCGGACGGAGCTGAAACCTCACTTAATGTGTAGGTCTCGCCTACTGTGAGGAGACCTGTGATCTCATGTGTCTTTCCGTCAGATGTCCACTTGTCAAGTTCCTTACCGGTGGAATCTTTCACTACGAGCTGTGCACCGCTGAGTGCTTTGCCGCTCTCGTCAGTCTTGAGGATGCTTGCTTTGGTTGGAGCATCCTTCATTGTAAGAACTACTGCTTTTTCGCTTGCCTCCGCTTTGAAAGGAATATCTACTGCTTTTCTATAACCTGTCGGGGCCTCAATTTCAGTAAGGACATAATTTGAACCTTCTGCCAATGTTCCCTCAATAGAATGTGCCGAAGTGGTAGATGTCCAACTTTCAACAATATTTCCAGCGGAATCTTTAATTGCAAGTTTAGCACCAGCTAATGGTTTTCCATCTGCATCCACTTTCAAAATCTGAACCCCTGTTTTCTTATCAATCATAACGATGTTTCCATTTTTATCTTTCTGACCACCGTTTATAACTTCTATTGTACGCTCAGAATCATTATTAATCTTAAATACTATTGAGTCTGCTTTTACATATCCTTTTGGAACAGATGTCTCTTCCAGAATATATGTGTTACCTGCAGCCAATCCTGTTGTTACTACATATTCCTTATCTGTTGTTGTCCAATGAGTTACTTCTTTACCTTTCTTTCCATCATTACTCTGATAAATCGTAAGAACCGCACCTGGCAAGTTTTGATCAGCTACATCTGTTTTACGGAAGCCTATTCCTACCTCTTCATTAACAAAACTCTTCTTCAAAGTAATCTTTCCATCTGTACCAACATTAAAGTCTTTAGAAGATTTATCTGTCACCAGTTCTGTTTTCAGAGTGCCATCACCATTATCTGTTACATTAATCACTGCCTGATATGTGCCCTTATCATAAATGTAATTATCACCAGATTTCGGCTGTACCTCACTGATTACATACGTATGCTCTCCTATAGAAGAATTATTACTTGAATCATAGGTGTATTTAATTTCAGAGAATTCAATATTTCCGTTTTTATCATTTTTACCTGTCGCAACTTCTTTACCATTCTCGGTAATGATAAACTTAAATTCTGGAAGATTTTTGGTATATCCAGTAACTTCTTTCTTAGCTGCAAAGTTTACTGAACCTTCCGCCTTGTAAAAGTTGTCAAATATAATATCCTCTGTTTCCATGTTACCCTTATCTGTAACCTTGGTAATAGTTTTTACAACTTTTAATTTATTATCCTTGTCTCCATCTTCAGCAGCACTTACTACAACTTTTACTCTATATTCACTCTGGCTATACGTATATCCTGCCGGAATATCTTTAGGAATCTCCTCTTTTACTGTATAGTAATAAGTTTTTCCTACATCTTTCTGGGAATAAGTAATAGGCTTAAACGCAACATTCGATCCCTGATTCTTCACAGTCTCTGTATATACAGGAACTGCCACATCCTGATCATCCTTATCTTTCTCAGTCTTAGTAAGAACTTCTCCATTTTTATCTGTTTGAGTTAACGTAAATGAAAATGCATTATCTTTCAATTCTACAGGACTCAAATTCTTTTCTGCTGAAATCTGTACAGTACTATCAGCCGTATATTCATTGATAAATGTAGCTTTTATAAACGGCTCTTCTATCGTTTCTTTTGTTCCATCTTCTTTAGTAACTGTTCTATGATCCACTGCAACGACTTCAAGCTGTCCATTTTTAGCTTCATCTGTAATCGTTACACTTACTTCATAAACCCGGTTAGAATCTTTTACACCTGTAATAGTATTTTCATGATCCTCACGAATAGAATAATGATAAGTTTTTCCCACATCTTTTAAGCTATATACATCTGTTTTAAACTTAATCTCTTTTTCGTTACCATCTGTCTCTGTCGGCTCAATAGTTACCTTATCAAACTCTACATTATTCTTTGTTACTATAAATGTAAATTTATCGCCTTTTTTAAAATTACGACCATTTAAATACTTAACTGCTGGAATTTCAAACCAACCCTCTGTATCATAGATATTCGTAAAAGTTGCATTCTCATCCACTGCAGCAGGTAATGTATACAATACATAATCACCTTTAGAAGATTCCGAAAGATCAGTCTCTGTCTCATTTGTAACAAGTTTCATTGTCGCTGTAAGATTTCCGCTACCATTATCTTCCAGATGAACTTTTATTGTATAACCGGAATTATCGTAGGTAACCCCGTCTTTTATATACAGGCCATCTTTATCAGGAACAATTCCTGTTTTATCTTCTTCTATTGTATAGGTAAAATCTTTTTCCCTTACTCCATCATCTGTCGGAGTTTCATCTTTAAGATCTTCAGCAGTATATGTCATAAGAGGAAACTCAAATGTACCAATATCATTGTTTCCAATATGATCAATTCCTACTAATACAGTATTAGATTTCGATTCACCTGTATCATCATTTACTGTAAAACGCTTGTCACTTTCATCACCCGTAATCTTAAACTTAAACGGAATCGTTGTTGTCAGTTTATTATTAAGTAATTCCTTTGTACCTTCCAGTTTTACACTGACACTTACATCGTATGTGTTATTAAACGTTGCTGATTTATTTTCTGCCTTTGGCAATGTATACACTGGCATACCATCTTTCAAAATCTTTGGCAATTCTTGATTATCTTTCATTAATATTGCTGTAAGATTTCCTTTTCCGTCATCTGTCAACTTTACATCCACATTGATCTTTGTACCATCATATACAATACCATTTTTTTCTGAAGGTATAATTTCCGAAATGGTATAATGGAATGTCTTTGTTTTAATTCCATCTTCCTCAGAAACACCTTCCAAATTTTTTGCTGTATAAGTTAGCTCTGGGAATACAAAGTTAGCTATTCCATTTTCTGGTTCTATATTTTTTGCTGTTAATGGATTCTGGTTTGTATACCGTGTATCATCTTCAGAAACAATCTGAAAACTGAAATCATCTTGCTTAAATGACTTATTCGCGAGAGATTTTGTTCCCTGGATCTGAATCTTAGCATTAGAACCATATATGTTCTTAAATGTTACATTTTCCCCTGTTTCATTTGGAAGTGTATAGGTTCCATTCTTAGAAGTTTCATATCCGCTTCCATATGTTACCTTTGTAGAAAGATTTCCATTTCCTTCATCAATTACAACTACCGTTGCATTTATCTCATGTTTACTATAGGTAATTCCTCCTTGATTATCATTGGATAATTCTTTCAGAGTATAGCTAAACTCTCCATATTTTTTACCCGTCGTATTGTCTGTTTTGTCTAAATCATCCATTGTATACGTCATATCTGGAAATACAATGGTTCCGTTTTTATCATTTTTCACTGTAGCTGTAGTAGACGATTGCCCGTTCTTACTAAACCTCTGATCTGTATTAGAATCAGCTTTAATTTGAAATGTAAAGTCATCTCCTTTTAACGCTTTATTCTCTAATGCTTTGGTACCTTCAAAATGAATTGTTGTCTCTGCCTTATAAGTATTTACAAAGTTTGCAGCTTTTCCAGTTTCATTAACAGGAACTACATACACATCGTTATCCGGTAAAATATCTTTTGAATTATATCTAACCGACTTAACATTCAGATTATCACCTGTTTTAGCAACTGTAACCTCTACTGTGTATCGAGTCTCATCATACTCAATGCCCTGTTTTTCCGAAGGTATCACTTCCTCAATCAAATACTTAAAAGTTTTTTCATTTTCGTCTGTTAATTGAGTGCTCTTATAATTAATCTTGAAATTAATCTTTCCAATTTTGTTCTCATCTGTCTCAAAGATTGTCGTTTCATCAGAAAGTACTTTTTTATTGCTCTCATCTGTAATATCTGTGATCTTAAACTTGAATCCTGAATCCTTAGTTAAGTTTTTATGGATTAATTTCTTTGTTAACTGCAATGTAACATTCGTACTTGCAACGCTATTTTCAAAAGAGGCTTCTACTAAGGAACCATCATTAGGTTTTGACCAATTTCCAAAGAACTTCGCTTGATAAATCGTAATCTTCTTCTGACCATTTCCTTCATCATTTGGTTCTACAACTACTTTGACATATGTTTTTGTTTGGTCATATGTGATTCCATTAAATTGTCCATTTACAGCATCCTCTGGTATTACTTCTGAAATAATATAATAGTATATATCATCTTTAGTATACTTGAAATCGCCAAATGACTTTATTTTTTCTGTGTCATTTCCTGTTATTATTACCGTTTTTTGCTTTGGTAAATATTGGTTCTGAGCAACGTCTTTAGTATTACCATTCGTATCGCAGCGTTCAATTTTAAAGCTAAACTGACTATTAGCGTTCCAATCATTGAAACTCTTTTTAACTTTAAAAGTTACTGTTCCTTCATCACTGTAACTGTTTGTTACCGTAACTTTATTGGTATCACTCAGTTCAATACTGGTTGTTTTATTATTACCATCCGGATCAGAAGAACTCCAACTCCAACCATTTGGTATTGAAACTTCTTTTACCGTTATTGTTACCCCTTTAGGTAATCCACTTAAATTAAGAGAACCTTGTGTCTGTCCCTTAGCTACTTTTACTTTAACTGTCAATGTCTTTTTATCATCACTCAGTATGCCTATTTTTTTATTACTATCTCCAAAATAATAGTCACTTTCATCTTTCCATTTTCCAGTTAATTCAAAAGTAAAATCTTGACCGTTATTTAACGTTATTTTTTTACCAGCTGTATCTTTGGTTAAAGTCAAACTTACAGCTTTATAATTATTAAATACAATATTACAATTCGAGTTTTTATCGTCTTTGCCAGTATAGACTGTCTGATCTCCTTTCTTTACTTCTTTCTTTTCAACCATTAAGTCTCCGAAGTCATCTCGTTTAACCGTATATATTACTTTATATTCCATATCATCATAAATTACTTTGCTATCATTTACGTTCTCTTTCTCCTTAACCGCAAATGTATAAATTCCCTCATAATTAAATATAATATTCTTAAATGAAACTATACCTTTTGAATCACTCGTACTATCCGGAATACTATATTCAACCTTCTTTCCATCATTATCAGCCGGGCTATACCCACCATCAATAGCGCAATAGTTTTCTAAAGCTATAGAAAAGGTATATCCTCCCGCTGCTTCTCCATCCTTATTTTTGGTAACAATAAGATCTGTACTAACAGGATTCGGATTTTTCTTATTAAGTATAGGAGTCTGAATAATTACACCATCTTCATAATATGCAACACTATTTGCAATCGAACTACATTTTGTGTTGATAAGATTTCTAGTGTTCTCGTCAGCAGCCAATACAAAATAATGTTTCGTTGAATCTAACACATAACCTGGTGCTTTTGTTTCTTTATAATAATACAACGTATTCAACTTAACCCTATTCGTTTGCTCTGATCCAAACTCAATTTCTCCATTGGCATTTGTTTTCTTAACCGAATGTAAAGTTCCTTCCAAATCAACCTCTTTATTATTCTCTGGTTGCAGATTTATTTCATATAAAGAAAACTCTATGTCCTTTAATGGTAACTGTTGCTGTGCGTCTTTATCTGGATAATATCCCTTTTTATATATTGTAATAGTTCCACTTGTACCTTCAACAGTTACAGAATGTTCCGAAATTCGCACTTCAGTTGTTGTTTCATCCTCCACAGGAACAGTTTCAGTCATTTTTACTTGATTATAAATGTCTTTCTTTCCCGTTTCTCCAGCCGTTGTTTTTACTTGAACACTATAGGTCAATATCGCATATGTTTTATCTGGTATTCCGCTTACACTTAAATCACCAGTTTGTGGATTATATCGAATCGAAACACCCTTAATGGAAGTTCCGTTTTCATCTACAACCTTAGCATCATATAAATAGGTTAACAATTGAGGATTCAAATTATCAGAAAGTTGTATTGATTCCACACTGCTATCTTTTGGTATCAAGGTCGCTTTCAATTTATTTATCTCTATTCGATATGAAATAGTATTATCTCCCACATCACTTCCTGTTTTCGAAAGCATTTCACGTTTTATTGTATTTTCTACCTCCGACTGATACGGTCCATCTCCCGCACCATCCCAAGTCCAACTTGCTGTATTATCAATAGTTGCTGTAGTTATGTTTTCTGATGGTTTTACTTTATATTTTATGATACAGCCTTCATTATAATTTAAGTTCCCAATAGTAATAGTTGCTGTATTTTCTGTTTCATCAATCGTTGGTTGTATAGAGGAATAATTCCCACCATCTTTCGACATTGTAAAAGACCCAGCATCAAACTTCAAATTTTTTGATAGTTTATCTGTAATCACAATATTTTTGGTATCCTGTTTAACTGGATCTATAGTAATCGTATATTCTAATTCCCCATTTTCATCAAATAGCGGATTATTATCTGCATCTGTTTTTAAAGATTTCTTTGCAGTAACATCAGAATCATTTATTTTTACATGACCATTTGTTATTCCTGGGAAATTAAGATCTATGTCACTTTTACTTGCAGTACTTTGTTTATCAACCTCCATAGTTAACATAAAAGTACCTTTTATATAATCAGGATATTTTTCTAAAAAGCCTTGTGTACCCGTTGTATCTTTTGTTCTATTATCATAGTACAAATAAATTTTATTATTTTTAATTTCATAAAATCCAGCTTGATGGCCCTGTTTATCATGGATATAACCATTTATATTCAAATATTCCCAATCTGAACTATTAGGCAAATCATAATACCTGATATTATCTGTTAGTGTAGGCTTTCCTGGTTTTCCCTCAGCCGCAGAATCCGGATATTCATAACTTATTGATAACTCTACTTTACTATCCCTATTAATAGTAATATTACTCCAATCTTCAATCTTCTTACCATCAACTTTAAGAATAGAGCTTGTAATATAGCTTAAATCTATAGGTTCACCATTTCCGCATACAGTCATTCCATCAACAAGAGGTGGTATTTCTATATCTCCGTCCGCAGTCGCAACTGGAATATTCGTTTCTCCCTCCTGCACGTCATCCTCTTCTCCCATACCTCTCTGCGCCAATAACCGTTGCTGATTTTTTTTCTTAGCAGCTTTAGCTTTTTTATCATCCGCAGCCTGTGTAGGTTCTGCTTCTGGTGTCTCTGTTGCTTCTGATGTTGTCTCTTCTGTTACTTCTGGTGTCGGGGTTGCTGTTGTCTCTTCTGTTACTTCCGGTGTCGGAGTGGCTTCCTGTGTGGAATCCTGGTTAGCGTCCTGGTTGGAATCCTGGTTAGAATCCTGAGTTGTATCAGAAGGTGTCTCTTCCTGATCTGCCTCCGGAGTCTGTACCGGATTGAGAACTTCTGTGTTTTCCCATGTATAATTGCAGGAAGTTCCGTCTATGTACCATGCGTCAACTACGCCATCCAGATTTTCTGCGTTGAGCTGAGCTGCAAACTGGTAGAACACAGTTTCGCCTGCGCCGATTGTCTGGTTATTCCACATGATAATCTGGTCATAACCGTCTGCGCTTCCTTCCGGAAGGTCGCTTGTGTTATTACTGTCCGGTACATAAGCTTCTGCACCCGTTGTCAGTGTTCCATAGTCTGTCACATAGCTTAACTGTGATGACTGAAGCAGGGCCTTGATATTCACACCTGTTGCTGCATTCTCAGTGTCATTGTTTGTGATCTCTGCGGTCATCTGTACGAAGTTGTAGGTAGTTCCGCTGATGTCTTTCGGGAATACACTTTGTGTGATCTTTGCAGATACATCTGCATTGGAAGTCTTTGCTTCGGTTGTTGCGCCGCTTGTCTCAGGACTTCCGATATCTACGCCGTCGTTCCCATTATCTATCGATTCCTGGGACTGCGTCTTGTACTCCTCTCCGTTTGCTCTTGTCTCGACCTGGCTCTGGTTCGGCTGTTGCTGTTCTGTCTGTGTCCGGCCGCCGGCAAGCCGCTGTTCAATCTGCTCGTTTGTGACATCCGCAAATACCATGACTGACTGTGCGTTCTGAAGCATCATAACTACAGCCAACATCATAGCAAGTATTTTGCGCCACTTCTTGGTTCTGTCCATAACTATTCCTCCTTTTTAACTTTAATCTTTCTTTAATTTATATTTTAGAATTTCAGTAATATGCCTTTTATTTGTAAGTACGTAATCATCAGTACCTTGAATTTAAAAAAATGCCGCCCATCGGGCGGCACATTTTATTTCTTCTGTTTAGTTTGAAATTCTTCCGGTAATTCATCTTACCATGGCAAAATCCGATTTAGGTCATCCGGTTTTGGAAAAGTCCCCATTTTACGAAGCTCGTTTAATCCGCATTATCCGAATATTTGGATAATCCACAGGCAAGGTAAACAGTTGTGCCACCTGCCAGATCAAGCATGGTCTTTCAATCCCTGAATCAGAACACTAAAAAGCTCTGGAGGGCACTCCGGCATCACTTCAATCCGAATACTGTTAGTGATAAAAATACGGACTGGAGACGGACTGGTGTTCAAAGTCTCATTCTTCGAAATTTCTTTTTCTGTTGGCATTTTTGCAAAAATCATATCAGTATCCGATTGTTCGTCCAATGTTTTCAGCTTGCGCATCCAGTAATTCATTGCAGAGATTGGAACGTGGTGTTCCTAGCACCATGTTTTGCATGGCTGTCCACTTGAATGAAATTCACTAATTCTTTCAGACCACAGTGTATTTTTTTCATCTGTTTTCATAATGATACAGTTTCCTTCCTTTGTTATGAAAAGAGTGTATCAGAAAAGTATGGGTGCTAACAGATACGGATGATTACCTACTTACTTTTATTTTATCCCACTGTCCGGTGAATTATTTTTTACTTTCATATGTCATATTACTCCTCCCCTGCTCTCCTGCGGAAGTTCATAATTAACAGATACTTCTCTGGTTTCCGCTTTAAGTGTTACTTTATCGCTGTCCATATCTTTTTTGAAATTAGACAGAATCCTCTTTATGACTTTCTGCGAGGATTCATAATCACAATATGGCAGCATCACTATATACTGTTCATCGCTGTATCTGGCAGCTACATCTCCCATTCGAAGATACCTCGTCAATACCTTCTGGAGTTTCGTACCGGCTCTCTTCCTATAATACTGTATCCTGACAGGGTCTTCCTGCAGTTCCCTCTCATTTATCTTTATAGTCAGAAGCAGCATATACTCTGCATTGTCGGACCGCAGCACCCGTCTGGCTTCCAGCCTGTATATCTCCCGAAATACTGTATACTCGCAGAAAAAACACCGTTTGGATCTTCTTCCTGAATTTCTTCATAAATATCATCCATGGTTGCCTCTGCGGAATTTATGTTCATTCCAAGGATCTCATCATACAGTTTCTTCATCCTGTCAGATCTGTGTATTCCCAGCCTCTCATACAGAATCTCTACTGCTGTTTCATATTGCTTCAGTGCATCATCCGCATCTCCCATTTCTACCCAGCTTCTGATCATCCAGTAATGAACATCCTCGCTGAGTTCATCACAGGTCATCGCCTGCCCACAGACTCTCTGTATCGCTGCGTAGTCGCGTATGCTGTTATATAGTTCGCACAATTCATTTACCAGTTTTATATATACAAAATGGTAATACGTGAACCGCACCGCAAGCCAGGATTCTGATGTCAGAACACAGGTGCGGGGTTTCTCATAGCAGGATAATGCCTCTTCGTATTTCTTAATCTGAAGTTTTGTATCATTCCCGGCCTCCCGGGTCTTTTCTGCGCGATATCTGAATTCTTCCATATCGCTGTGAAGCTCTATTTTCTCATTCCACCCATAGGTACCCGACCGCGAGACAATGTATTCCTCCGGTCCCAGTTGTTTCAGTGTGTTGCGCAGTCTGTATATGAGGTTCTTAAGTGCGCCCATCGGATTCGATGATCCGCCATTTCCCCATACCAGTTCTCCGAGCTCTTCCGCATTGATCATACGATTATGATTTAGTAAAAGAAAAGCCAGAAGTTTTATAATTTTTTTGGAATGGATCGTCTCTTCATCCAGACGTCCGTTCTTGCTTTCCAGGCAGAATTTTCCAAAAAAATGTACCATTACTACCTGATTCATACGTTTTCTCCGTTATATATATCGCACTCTGCTTCTTACAGCAGAACTGTCTAATTAATCTCTTCATTATGTAAATTGTCAGATATTTTGTAGAGAATATGTTTATCTCTTCTTGTATTGTACCATCCAGCAGTCACAAATCTGTCACATAAAATTATTTTTTCCAGGAATAATCCACTTTTTTTAAAATAGTCCCCTATTTTCTCAGCATGATATCACGAATTATCATGTAGAACAACTCTTAATATGTACGAAAAAAAATACGAAAATGCAAAAAAATTCCCGACAGTTTCTGAAGAAGCTTCTCCATTTTATCTGTCGGGAATTCAAGCGGATATTTGCAATCCACTTTCGTCACTTGGTTTAAGTCAATCGGATATTTGCAATTGAAGCAGGGGACTTACTTGATTCGGTTAGTCACCTGATTGGTCAGGTTCTTTTAGAAGTAGTCATATCCTCCATGGATATCCACGATGCTTCCATTCATATAGTTGTTCGTGAGAATACTGTACGCCATATCCGCCACATCCTTGATCTCTCCGAATCTGTGGAGGGCGATCTTGCGGTTGATGCGTTCGTAGCTTTCCGGTGTGCGGTTCTCGTGCCACGGGGTCTGGATAAATCCCGGAGCTATGGCATTGACTGTAATGCCTTTTGGCTCAAATTCCTTTACCAGGGATTTAGTAAGGAAATGGATCGCCGCCTTAGTCACTCCGTATACGAGTGAAGAAGAATATGCCTGCTGTCCTGCATAAGATCCCATAAAGAGAACTCTGCCGCCTTCCGTCATGACCGGCATGAATTCCTTGATCATAAATACCGGGATGGAAAGGTTGGTGTTTACGATGTTATTCCATTCTTCAAATGTGTAATCCTGAAATTTATCATAGGTACTGATTCCGGCATTGCTGATCAGCCAGTCCACATGTCCGGCTTTCTCTTTTACTTCTTTGACGAAATTCATCATATCATCATAGGAAGACATATCCGCTTTCATTATGATAAGCTTCTCCTGGTCTTCCGGTTTCAGACTGTCCCAGAAGTCGTTTGCCTTATACGCATTGTGCGCGTAGGTGGCAAAGATCAGATCGTCCTGTTCTGAATTTGCCAGGATCTTCTCCACAATGCCACGGCCGATTCCGGAAGTACCGCCTGTGATTACTGTTACTCTGCTCATTTTTTCTGCTACCTCTTTGTTGTCCTTATAATTCCATCAGTCTATCA
>PPYE01076570.1_pt1 | contig 13995 bp, 12 predicted proteins | sample 1559881 | NCBI WGS metagenome assembly PPYE01 (sample SAMN08240022, study PRJNA423297) | Human gut metagenome, whole genome shotgun sequencing project.
GTCTCCGTATCTTCTCCTAAAGAGATTACGCCTAAAGTCGTTTTATTCTTTAAATCCAGTTCCAGAGTTTTATAACCCACATAAGAAATGACAAGTATGTCTCCTTTTGATGCCTTCACAGTAAAATTACCGTCAAAATCAGTAATCGTACCGCTTCCCGTACCTTTCACGCGAACACTGACGCCAATCATCGGTTCACCAGATACTGCATCCTTCACTTGTCCCTTCCAATAGTCTTGTTGTGCCTGCACGTCCAGCGCACAAAACAAAAAGCAACAAAGACATAAGAAAGAAAAATAAAGTCTGTCTCTTTTCATAAACATTATTTTTAACTGTTAACAAATTCTTTATCTCAAGACACAAATTAAGCGGGAAAATCTTCAAATGAAAGGGAAGAATCTCCTTAAAACCCGTACAAATGTGCAAAATAGATTTCTCTACTACATTTCTGAACAAATCATTTCCACATTGGCTTTATGACGTGCTCTTTGTCTACGGTGATATTGTATATGCCATCGTTTCCTTTCTTCAGGATGAGCGGAACAATACGTGTTTTACGAGGAGACACGGTGGAATCCGAACGATGAACGTGGTAAACATAGTAATATTTTCCATCCAGCCCTTTAAATACATCTCCATGTCCTGATCCGTTTTCTCCTACGAGGCTGCGATGAATGATCGGACTGTTCGGGTGCTTCTTCCACGGACCGAAAGGGGAAGAAGCAGTAGCATAGCCTACCGAATAGTCGATATTCATAAAATGATTGGCAGAATAGAAAAGATAATATACCCCGTCCCACTTCATAACAGTCGGCCCTTCCATCACCGGTGCAGACTTATAGTTCGGAGTCTTTTCCCAAGGCTCCGTACAGTCCATACATTGTTTCAATGTTTCCGGTTTGATACTTCCTTTCTTTATGTCAAACTCGGCTACCCAAAGGTAATTACCTTTATTAAAGCGGACATGATATAGGTAGTACTTCCCATCATCATCCTTAAATAGGAAAGAGTCTATATTCTTAGCGGAAGCGTCTATCGGCTTGACTTCCTTCTGCCGGAAAGGACCGAACACCGATTTTGAGGAAGCAATTACTGTTTGCTCATTAGCGGTATAAGTGAAATAATAAGTTCTTTTATCCTTAAAGTATTGAGGTGCCCAGAAGCCTTTTTCACCATACGTTTCACTCCCAGAACAAGTGTTACCCGTGATAAGGTTTTATTGAATGTATTCATCAGTCTGTATCTTATTAATTGTTATACCATTTTTATCAATTCAGCTCCCATGCCAGGCGAGGTTCCTCACCGTTAAGATTCCAGATAGAGGTATCCCAGTCGAGAGCACGAATAGCTTCCATCAGGTTATTGATGGTAGTCAAGCCGTTATAACGATCTACTGTAGTAATTGCACCTACGTTTACACTGGCTTGATCAGGCAGTGCTGGATTGTTTGGGAACACACATTCCATAGCCGGGTTAGCGTAACAGGAATAAGCCACATTCTGACTGTACCGTCCACATACCCTACCCGATTTGGGTGCAGCTTGAGAGAACAAATATGTGTTCCATGCTACACAGTGATGAACAGTAATACCAGACCCTGTTGTGTTATTGGCGTTACCCATGATACCTCCCACCTGATTTTGTGCAGATACATCGCAGTCGCTCCAGCAATAGGATATGGCAGAAGTAGTAGAAGCACCGGAAATAGGTTGTACCCATCCGGCAATACCACCGCCCGGATTAGCCACAACCATAGGAACTGCTTTCATCACTCCATGAGAATAACAATGAGAAATGGTGCTTCCAAGCAACCGGCTGGCAATACCGCCGACGCACGACTGGGTAGTAATATCACCTACATGATAGCATTGCTCTATAGAAGCTCCTTCACGCACTTCACCGCAGATACCACCTGCCGACCACAATGCAGTAATCTTCGTTTCCGAACCACATTGATAAATCTTGCTGTCTGCCCCGTGAAGTCGCCCACAGATGCCACCCGCTTGACCGTCATCCCATGCAGCATTGCCCGAAGTCAAACTGATAGTACCCGATACCCGAACATTCTCCACGATACCCGCACCGGAAACATTACCTGCCTGACCGGCGACAATACCCGTAAGTTTTTTATTGGCAGTGACTTGTGCATTTGTAAAAGTAACATTGGCACATCGTCCCGTCAACATACCGAAAAAACCTTGATAAGTAGATGAAGACGAAGTTATTTTCAGATTACTAATGGCGTGTCCACAACCATCAAAGTCCACCGGTTTGGCGACAGTGGCTTCCACAGGAGTCCAATCCATGCCTTGCAGATCGATATCTGCACCCAGACGCACATAGGTAGTCTGCCCATCCTTGAGATATTCACCGAGCTTGGCCAAATCTTTGGCCGCAGTAATGATATACGGATTACCGATACCACCCTGCTTTTGTTGCAGATAGAAGGTCATAGTACTCTTCTCTTCGTTAACGGCTAGGTTATCGGACTTCAGTTTCAGACCAAGCACATATTTTTTGGTATTGTCCAGTGTAGTAAGATCGTGGAAACGCAGACCGACAGTGTGCAACACATCGTCACCCTTGAAATTGAGACTATTGACATCAAGGTCGTAGTTAGCCGCGGGCAATAGTGTGTATTCCTCGCCAAATGAGTGAGCATCAACTACTGTAAATTCCGCTTTCGCTTCCTTTTCACAATGGCTCTTTTCTACCATAATGGTATATTCATATTCCGGCTCATCCAGATACAACTCATACTTACCTGTTTGATAAAGTGACAAGGTTATATCCGAATAGGTAACTTCAGCCTTTTCCGGCTGTGTCAGGTCCATGACTTCTCCACATGAAATCAACGAAAACGCCATTAACGACAGGGCAATAGGAATATATCTTTTCATAATTCAATTCTTTTAATGATTAAAAAGCAGGAACAATCACACCCACATTGTCTCCTGACAACCAAACTTTATCTCCATCTATACGAACTACCTCCATCTCCATCCCTTCTTTGAGGAAAGAAACTCCTTGGAATGAGAATTCAGTCTTCATCTTTTGACCGACAGCCGTGGGCTTCCCGTCAAACTTCACATGAATGTATTTGCTTTGATCCGAATTTTGCAGGCGATCTTTCTAATAGTTGTCGACAACATTTCTACCGATCCATCCTTATAAGTCACTTCGGCGGTAAGTATTTGTCCGTTCAGGTTCTTATTCACTATATTGATTTCCTGTCCATCCAGCTTTACTTTATAAGATGAGACATCATCCGGCAAATTTAATAGTTGTACCAACATATATCCATCCACTTGTTGATATTTCAACAAAGGAAACTTTCCTGTTACAGACTTGGTCTTAACATCATCCTTCCACAACACGGCATCATCCGATTTCAGCAATGCTACATGATAAGTCGTTCCGGGAATGGATTGGGATTGTAGAATCCGTCTGCATCAAGTCCTAAATAACGGGAAAAATAAATTCCTCCAAGTTCCCACATTTCAGTATTCGCATCATAAACAGCCCTCGCCCCACCAGGAACCACACTAAAACGTCCGGTAATGGCATACGTATCATATTTCTTGAATACTTCATAAAAAGTCTTATACCAATTCTTACACCATATTTATCGCGGATAATACGGAAATCATCTTCCGCCTGGTTGATTTTCAATGCGTGAACGTGCAAGTCGAGCCCTACAACATTAGGATTGTTATTAACCACAGAGACTACTGCAGGTACCGTTTCGCTCTTCGGCAACTCGGAAACACGGTTCAATGCTCCGGCATAAATATCAAATGTCCAGCCATTAGTCTGTTTCCAAGTAGTCAGCCGATTGGCAAACTCATTCAGAAATGCCCGATAATCTTCACCATCCGCATGACAGAGATCGGTATCCAATGCATTCTCCCATTCCGGCTCGTTACCCATGACAAGTATTTCAATATTCTTCGCCATATCATAGGTTTTCAGTAATATTTCCGTTGCCTGAAATATGTACTCCATCTCCTTAGTTCCTACTTTGGGAACCGTATCGGTATATAATTCAAAAGGTATTTTCAGACTCAAGATGAATTTCACACGGTCGCCCAACGCTTTCTTGGCCTGAATAAATTTCAATGTAGGAATATGTGTCCTGATGGCATTTTCTTTCACACCAACAATCTTCCCGTTTTCATTCTGAAGAAACAGATTGGGGATATTGACAAATCCTCTCACCCAACTCACTTTCGACTGTTTCAACATCTCTATTTCCGTAATCGGGTAATCTATATTTTCATTATAGTTCGCCCCCAAATCCTGCGCCTTTGTTCCCATCGAACATAAGAACAGCAATACAAACATTAAAAAAGCTTTCATTTTCATATACATACTTCAAGGTTAATTGTCCGACATCGAACAGAACAAAGGTAGAGAAATAAATCCCGGTAGAATAGAACGATTGTTTTATCAACGGGATTTATGTTCAGAATAAACATTTGACCTTATTTTAATGGTTCTTCTTCTACTTCGCTGCGATAATAACCATCCACTTCAGCAAAGAAATTCTGCTTCAGGGAGTCCAGAAGTTCGGGCTGTTGTGCCGCCATATTCTGGTATTGAGTTCGGTCGGCTTTTACATTGAATAAACCGTATTCACCCAAGTTGCCTAATTCATTTCCGGTCAGGTTTCGTTCGGAACCTTTATAAGGAGGCATCATAATCCAGTCGCCTGAACGATAAGCCATACGTCCCTGCGCTTCCAACACTACATCCTTGCGGGCAGTCTGCTCTTTTCCGAAGAAAGCATCCAGATAGTTCCGACTATCCAAACCTTCCGGCAAATCGGCATGTATCATCGACCCCAGAGAAGCAAGAATATCTACCTGGCAAACCAGTGCATCGGACACAACCGGCTGAATCTTTCCTTTCCAATAAACAAACAAAGGAATATGCGTACCACCGTCGAACAAACTATATTTACCTCCGCGCAGACCTCCTGCAGGAAGGTGATCGCCTGCCAATTCGGGAGCTCCGTCTTTGTAACCGTCATTCAGAACCGGCCCGTTATCACTGGAGAAGATAATCAGTGTCTTTTCCAACAATCCTTCTTTCTTCAAGTGGGCAAGCAGTTCGCCGACACACCAGTCTGCCTCAACGATGGCATCGCCACGAGGCCCCATCGTTGTTTTGCCCACAAATCGCTGGTGGGGAGCACGAGGTACGTGAGGTTCGTGCAAGCCATAATACAGGAAGAAAGGAGCATTTTTGTGTTCAGTCACAAAGTTCTTTACCTTATCTACAAAATAGTCGGCCATATCCTCGTCTTTCCAACGGGCTTTCTGACCGCCTTTCATATATCCGATACGGGGAATTCCGTTTACTATAGAGTTATTGTGTCCGTGTGCCCACTGCATTTTCAGCATCTCCGGATGAGAAATGGCAGTCGGTTCGCCTTCAAAATTATGCTCGTAACTCACTTCGATGGGATCGGCCGGATCGAGTCCTACTACATCGCCGTTTTCCACGTAAACCGTCGGGACACGGTCGTTGGTTGCTGCAATCAGGCAAGAGTAGTCGAAACCAATTTCTTTGGCACCCGGTTTGACGGTTTCGTTCCAGTTGACATTGCCGTCTCCCATCCCCAAATGCCACTTTCCGATAGCTCCGGTCACATAACCGCATTGCTGCATCATCTTCGGTAAGGTAAACTGATTTTCATTAATGATAAGAGGAGCATCTCCCGGCAGGATTTTTGCATCCTTATTTTTCCACGGATACATTCCGGTCATCAAAGCGTAACGACTGGGAGTGGAAGTTGCCGAAGTGGCATATCCGTTCATGAAACAAACTCCGCCATGAGCCAGACTGTCGATATTCGGAGTATGAATCGTAGTAGAGCCGTAAGCGCTGACATCACCAAATCCCAGATCATCGGCAAGAATCACAATCACATTCGGCTTTTCTTCTACGCGCTGTGAGGTACAACCTACTAAAGACAACGTAGGAACTAGATAGATTATCTTTTTCATAATATTATGTAGTTAATAACGATGCAAATTTAGCCACCACTTATTTATTTATGTAGAACAAATGTTTAATAATGGGGAGAAATGTCCATCCTGCAACTATTCCAGAGAAATAAGGTATGAAAATGCGTGTGATGAATTAACTCGAAATGATAGCATAGGCCTGTCAATGTTCTACTTTTAATATTCTACAGGAAAATAGCCAGTTAGAAAGTAGCAAACTAGAAAATAAACTGTATAAATAAACGCATGAGCATACAAAAAACAGTCTAATATTGCATAAAGCCAAACAAGATATACATCTTTCTCTATTCAGGAACCGTTCATTGCCTTAAAACCAACGAAGTGTTCCTCGGTGTGCATCGACTTGTTCCTCACCGAGGAAGCTATCGTTCCCCGGTGAAGAAGATAAAAATGGACTATTAAGAAAACTGCGATTTATGTCCTTCTCCGATGATTAAATATTCCTTTTTTAAGAATCATCGTTTTTTAAGGGAGGCTATATAGTTTGGAATAGAGGTTGTGCTTAACAATAAAAACTGTAATAGTATACAGGAACAGCCAAATAAGATATTACCGGATTCTGACAAGATTAGGTAATGTCTTATTTTTATAATGAGGAAAATTGTTACCTTTGTATATATCTTATATTTACAATTAAGATTAAACCTAATTTTTCGCTTATGAAAATAGTTAAGGCTAGCTACATCGTTATATTCATTACCGGACTATTAGCCGGAGTGTTCTTCTCATCCTCTGTTTCCGCCCAAGATATTTCGGGAACCTGGCACGGAAAACTTTCCATTCCCACCGGTTCATTGACTATTGTATTCCACATCAGTCAAACGGAACAAGGCGCTTATGTGACCACACTGGACAGTCCCGACCAGGGAGCCAACGGTATCAAGACACAGACTACTTCTTTCAATGATTCTACTTTAATTATCCAGATACCTGTGATTCATGCTTCGTACAAAGGAAAACTGAACAGTGATAACACAATCAACGGAACATTTACGCAAGGGATGCCCCTTCCGTTGAATTTGAAAAAGGGAGAAGCCAGCCGCCCCAAGCGTCCGCAGGAGCCTCAACCGCCTTTCCCTTACAGAAGTGAAGAAGTCACCGTGAGGAATGAACGCGATGGAATTAACCTTGCCGGAACATTGACTCTTCCCGAAAAAGGAACTAAATTTCCGGCAGTGGTAATGGTGACGGGAAGCGGTGCGCAGAACAGGGATGAGGAAATCATGGGACACAAACCTTTCTTTGTCATCGCCGATTATCTGACCCGAAACGGAATTGCTGTGCTTAGATGTGATGACAGGGGTACTGCCGCTTCACAAGGCACTCACGCAACAGCTACCAATGAGGATTTTGCCACAGATACGGAAGCAATGGTGAATTATCTGCGCAGCAGAAAAGAAATAAATGCAAAGAAAATCGGAATTATCGGACATAGCGCAGGCGGAATCATTGCATTCATCGTTGCTAAAAAGGACCCATCCATTGCATTTGTCGTTTCATTGGCAGGAGCCGGTGTGAGAGGCGACAGTCTGATGCTGAAGCAGGTAGAGTTAATCTCTAAATCCCAAGGAATGCCGGATGCCGTCTGGCAAGGGATGAAGCCTTCAATACGGAACAGATATGCCATACTGCAACAAACAGACAAAACTCCCGAATCCGGAAGTCTTGAAAGATATCATTGAATGGATAAGGAAACAATAAGTCTATTAATGATATTACTTAGCAAGTACCCATTTCTCAATATCACATTCTTTTCTTGCTAATTCTTGCAAATTCTTCAAATATTTGCAAGAATTGGAAAGAAAGTAAATGGCTACAATTTACATATACTACATAAATCTCCCGTCATCAGCTTACACCAACATTGTCTAATTTGATTTAAATCAAAATCTATCTCATCGAACTCACCCTGAAAGATTTTGTTTTACCTTTGCAGCCGAAATAAATAAGCGGCAAATAATAGTAAGGTAAAAAGGTAACAGGTATTAAGGTTAAGTTTTGTATGAAGAAGAGTCTTATTGCATTGGCGTTCGGCACACTGGGATTAGGTATTGCCGAATTTGTAATGATGGGAATTTTGCCCGATGTGGCAAAAGATTTAGGTATTAGTATTCCTACCGCAGGGCATTTCATTTCTGCTTATGCATTAGGCGTCTGTGTCGGTGCACCTGTATTGACATTGGCTCGCAAATATCCGCTAAAACATATTCTGTTAGTATTAGTTACCTTAATTATGATAGGTAATATCTGTGCGGCTATGGCTCCCAATTACTGGGTGTTGCTCGCTGCCCGTTTTATCTCCGGCTTGCCTCATGGTGCATACTTCGGAGTAGGCTCTATTGTTGCAGAGAAACTAGCCGACAAGGGTAAAGGTTCGGAAGCTGTCTCCATCATGATTGCAGGAATGACCATTGCCAACCTGTTTGGTGTACCTTTGGGCACTTCCCTAAGTACCATGCTTTCCTGGCGTGCCACTTTCTTGCTGGTCGGTATCTGGGGAATTGTTATCCTATATTATATCTGGCGATGGGTTCCGCATGTAGAAGGCTTAAAGGATACCGGCTTTAAAGGACAATTCCGCTTTCTTAGAACTCCGGCTCCGTGGCTGATTCTCGGTGCTACGGCACTAGGTAATGGCGGTGTATTCTGCTGGTATAGCTACATCAATCCGATGCTTACCAATGTGTCCGGCTTCTCCGCAGAAAGCATTACGCCTTTAATGATCCTTGCCGGCTTCGGTATGGTAGTGGGAAACCTGATTAGCGGACGTCTCTCCGACCGCTACACCTCCGGAAAAATAGGGACTGCCGCTCAAGCACTTATCTGTATTATGTTATTGCTCATTTTCTTCCTTTCTCCCTATAAATGGGCAGCAGCCCTGTTGATGTGTCTTTGTACGGCAGGACTGTTCGCAGTATCCAGTCCGGAGCAGATATTAATTATCCGCGTATCAAAGGGAGGAGAAATGCTGGGAGCAGCCTGCGTGCAGGTTGCATTCAATCTCGGAAATGCCATCGGTGCTTATGCAGGCGGACTGGCTGTTAGTGGTGGTATTGCATTGTCTAAACAAACAAGTATTCTAATAGAAAAACGATTATGGCTTCAAATTCTGAATCACCCAAATACAATAAAATAGAAAGTAAAAAACTCGGTTATGGCTTCACTTTTGTGTTAATCGGCCTACTCGTATTAGTAACTGGAATTATTATACTTTCGATAGAAGTAATAACTGGTGCCATAGTTGGAATTATTATTGGTTTCATAATAATGTCTACAAGCAAAATAACAATTCCCCCCAATAATACTTTGGAAAAGCAGCCCATACAAACAACCGCTACATTCAATGGAATCGATCAACCTTATTTTAATATTGTTCAAGACCATGGAGATAAACTATTTCTGTTTATTCAGAAACTAAACGATGATCCACGTCTAAAAGAAGAGGTTGACAATGCGGTACATTTCCATTCTACCGGCAAACCCGCTGAAATACCATTTCCAGACCTGATTAATATGTTGATAACCGCCGATTTATTAAAGGTTTATCAGCAACTAGGTTATAGATTTGGAATAGACAGAAAGGAGAGCTTTGCCATCATCTATCTGTTTGCCCGCATATATGGCTTACAGAAAATCACATTCTCTGAATTGCCTGTTGCCTATGACCGTATTTCTAATAGTATTGCCGATTACCTGCCTCTCATTGAAAAAATAAATGCGGACAATATCAAATCGGACACTTTATTCATATTAGGTGCAATCATCAACAATATGGATAATGAAATAGGAAAGCAATACCATTTACTTTTATATCGTTATGCATCTATTATTGCCAAAGCAGATGGAACCATTACAACAAAAGAAGCCGATTTCCTGAAAAGCATCATGTCTCCCTGGAATAATGAAATCAGTAAAAGTGAGCTAGAATCTAATACGGCTACATACGTCAGCACACCCGAAAAGCAAGGAGGAATGGAGCAGCTGACTCAGTTGACCGGACTTGAACTGGTAAAAAATGATGTGGCTACATTAGTCAATTTTATCAAAATTCAGAAGGTACGTGCATCAAAAGGAATGAAAGCCCCCTCACTTTCATATCATTGTGTATTTATAGGGAACCCTGGAACAGGAAAGACTACCGTTGCCCGAATTTTAGCCTGCATTTATAAAGAGCTGGGTATCTTGGAGAAAGGACATTTAGTTGAAACCGATCGTTCTGGCCTGGTCGCAGAATATGTAGGACAAACCGCTGTCAAAACGAATAAAATCATAGACTCTGCCATAGGTGGAGTATTGTTTATTGATGAAGCTTATTCTTTGGTTACAAATTCAAGCAATGATTATGGAAAAGAAGCAATAGCAACACTGCTAAAACGAATGGAAGATGACAGAGAACGCCTGGTTGTTATTCTTGCCGGTTACACTCAGGAGATGAAAGAATTCATAGACTCAAATCCCGGACTACAATCGCGCTTCAACCGCTACATTGAGTTTAAGGACTATTCAGAAGAAGAACTATTACAGATATACCTTGGTAATTTGAAAAAGTATGAATATGTAATCACCGACGGAGCCATAGAGAAAATGAAACGGGTGATTAATAAAGCTATTATCAATAAAGACCACAATTTTGGAAATGCCCGTTGGGTTCGCAACATTTTTGAAAAAACATTGGAAATTCAAGCGAACCGTTTAGCAACGGACGGAAACATATCAAATGAATCGTTGACTACTATTACAGAAGATGATATAATTGAAAACGATTGAAACTTTTCACTAAACCCAAAAATCGAAAGCGGGCATTTGATTCTGTATCACATAAAAGAATCACCCTAATATAAATTTATTCTCAGTCGGCTTATAACAAGGCAAAAGAGTTGACGCAATAGATATCGGAAGAAATGAACCAGCCCTATTTCTTTTTCTTTCGATACCGCAAAGGTATTATATCACAAGGGATTGAAATGACGTACTTTGTCCCAGATTAGCTTACTTTGTCTTACTTTCATCTAAAATGTATTTACTTTCATCTAGAATGATTTTACTTATGCACCGGACGATTTATCGTATATTTGGGATACGATAAGTATCTCAATGAGCCATGAGTCTCTTGATGACAAGTTCTGATTAGCTATAATGAAAATAAAAGCAGCTATAGTGGGATTCCGTGCTATACATAGCATAGGAAGATAAACTGGCTGTGAGTTTTCTTTTTAATAGTGTACACGTGCGCAGACGCGAAAGAATATTCTTTTTATATGAAAAAAGCGTGTAATTGAGGTGGAGGGGGACCACCTCAATTACGCGCTTTTTCTAATATAATTAATTATATAAAGAGAATAAATATCATAAGTAAATGATAAAGACAAAACAAATGAGCCTTTACATCTTTTTAAAACAACATTTAGCTGGCTCATTACTAAAAAAACAGATGAAGTCTACATTGGAAGAGACATTGATATCGTTTTTATCTGTTTTTTAAATACAGAAAGCACACCACGTTTTCTTCGTTAGCTTAAAAATTGATTTTTAATGGACAAACTTATTTTGTTCTACGAAATTGGGGTAATTTCGATTAGTAAGTATTATCTTTGCAAACTACAATGAGCAGCCCGGCAACAAATACTCTTTATTTATCCGGACATTGTTGCCAAATCGTTGTTCATTTGTATAAATCACTGATAATAAAAGAAATAATAGATTAATATGGCATTGCAATGTGGTATTGTAGGACTACCGAACGTGGGTAAGTCGACACTTTTCAACTGTTTGTCGAATGCGAAAGAAGGACTAGGAAACAAGTTCCTTGCCAATATCCGTGAAACAGACGCAATTATCCACGTACTCCGTTGCTTCGATGACGACAATGTGACACACGTAGACGGAAGCGTAAATCCCGTCCGCGACAAAGAAATCATTGATTACGAACTTCAATTGAAAGACCTGGAAACCATCGAAAGCCGTATCCAGAAAGTACAGAAACAAGCACAGACGGGCGGAGACAAAGCTGCAAAGTTAGCTTACGATGTACTCGTTCAATATAAAGACGCACTGGAACAGGGAAAATCTGCACGTACAGTGACTTTTGAAACAAAAGACGAACAAAAGATTGCTCACGAACTGTTCTTACTGACCAGCAAACCGGTAATGTATGTTTGCAACGTTGATGAAGCAAGCGCAGTAAACGGCAATAAATACGTAGATATGGTACGCGAAGCCGTAAAAGACGAGAATGCTCAAATCCTGATTGTCGCAGCCAAAACAGAAGCGGATATCGCCGAACTGGAAACGTACGAAGACCGTCAGATGTTCCTTGCCGAAGTAGGCTTGGAAGAATCGGGCGTAGCACGTCTTATCAAGTCTGCTTACAAACTCCTGAATCTTGAAACATATTTCACTGCGGGTGTACAAGAAGTACGTGCCTGGACATACGAAAAAGGATGGAAAGCTCCTCAATGTGCCGGAGTGATCCACACCGATTTTGAAAAAGGCTTTATCCGTGCCGAAGTTATCAAATACGATGATTATATCAAATACGGCTCGGAAGCAGCTGTGAAAGAAGCCGGAAAACTGGGTGTAGAAGGAAAAGAATATGTGGTGCAGGATGGCGACATCATGCATTTCCGTTTCAACGTGTGATTATCGGTTACCACCGACGACTTATTAATTACTAATTCGCTAACAATATGAAATATCTCATTGCAGGAACGGGAGGTGTAGGCGGCAGTATCGCAGGATTCTTGTCGCTGGCAGGCAAAGATGTAACTTGTATTGCCCGTGGAGCTCAGGGCAGCACACAAAGACACAGTAGTCATCCCTATTCTGAATGTGTACGGCACAGGACCACGCATACAAAAGTTGGTACCGGAAGTCACTGTCCTCGACGGATGCATCTATATCGTAGGTTTCGTATCCGGTACCGGAGAAATCACCCAAATGGGAAAGATATTCCGGTTGGTATACGGCGCTCATCACGGCACAGTTGTAAAACCCGGATTGCTGGAAGCCATCCAACAAGACTTGCAGGAAGCAGGCATAAAGGTAGACCTGTCACCGGACATCAACCGGGATACGTTTATCAAATGGTCGTTTATCTCTGCAATGGCTGTGACAGGTGCTTACTACGACGTTCCGATGGGAGAAGTACAGAAACCGGGAAAGATACGGGATACATTTATCGGACTTTCTACGGAAAGCGCTGCCTTAGGAAAGAAACTGGGCGTCGAATTTCCCGAAGACCCAGTCAGCTACAACCTAAAAGTGATTGACAAGCTCGATCCCGAAAGTACCGCTTCTATGCAAAAAGACCTGGCACGCGGACACGACTCGGAAATACAAGGATTGCTCTTCGACATGATTGCAGCAGCCGAAGAACAGGGAATAGATATACCGACCTACCGGATGGTTGCGGAGAAATTCAAAGAATCTAATCATTAACATTAATCCAATATAGAATGAATACCATGCTATTATCCATCAACTGGAACCCGAACCCCGAACTATTCAACCTGTTCGGCATTTCTATCCGTTATTACGGATTACTGTGGGCAGTAGGAATATTCTTTGCTTATGTGGTTGTTCACTACCAGTACCGGGATAAAAAGATAGAGGAAAAGAAGTTTGACCCGCTTTTCTTTTACTGTTTCTTTGGTATTCTAATCGGTGCCCGCCTAGGACACTGCCTGTTCTATGACCCGGGATACTACCTGTCTCATTTTTGGGAAATGATTCTTCCTATCAAGTTCATGCCGGACGGAAACTGGAAATTTACCGGATATGAAGGACTTGCCAGCCACGGCGGTACATTAGGACTGATAATCGCCCTTTGGCTGTATTGCCGCAAGACGAAGCTCCATTATATGGACGTGCTGGATATGATTGCCGTAGCTACTCCAATCACCGCCTGCTTCATCCGCCTTGCCAACCTGATGAACTCCGAAATCATCGGCAAACCGTCTGATGT
>PPYE01320934.1_pt1 | contig 13995 bp, 11 predicted proteins | sample 1559881 | NCBI WGS metagenome assembly PPYE01 (sample SAMN08240022, study PRJNA423297) | Human gut metagenome, whole genome shotgun sequencing project.
AGTTTTACATATAAAAGATCAATTAACTGAGAACTAAATTTGAGAATCTATTTTAATATTATAAATAAATTCAATATATTTGCACAATATACAAATAAAATAATCATTAAACACAGTATGCAGGTTTAATATTATTTTGTATAAGACAACGAAGAATAAGTATATAAATAACATTTGAAGCTTACTAAAATCTGATCAACATAATAAAAAACTAAATACAATATATAAAAGCTTACTTTTATTACAAAACAACACTCTAATCTATGGAACAATAATAAAAAGAAATATTTAAAAATTTATCAATAAATAGAAGAGGCATAAAAGATCTATATTCTTCTTGGTATCCTGGAATTTTTTGAAGATAGATATAATTATAAGTATATAAATGCCTCGATATGCCTTTTGGAACTTCAATAGGTGGATTAATTATATTAGCTTTATCAGCACAGGTAAGAATGCAAAAGAAATTTCAGCAATAGACATTATATTGAATCATTGTATTGAGATTGAGTCATATCGAACATTGTCGCATGATAATCCTGTAATGGATTATTATTCATATGAAAGCATAAAGAGTAATTTGACTATTCATTCTACCCCAAGAAATACACATTTGAGGCTTCTTTTTTTAGTAAAATAGTAACAATTGCTTCGGGATTTTTCGAATCTTGTCGTATTTCATTTGTGATTAATAAAGCACAAAGCTATGTAAAATAATGCTTTAATAAGTCATTAAATATAAACTCTAATGTATATTAATCGAAGTATAGTATTATTATGTCTTTAAGTAAGTTTACATATGATTTGCTATTAGTTGGAAGTGGATTATTCAATGCAATAATAGCTAGGGAAGCTACTCGTAAGGGGTTAAAATGCCTTGTCCTGGATAAAAGGGAACATATCGGGGGGAATCTATTTTGTGAAAATGTGGAAGGAATACAGGTTCATAAATATGGTCCTCATATTTTCCATACTAAAGATAAACGGATATGGGAGTATGTAAATAACCTCGTTTCTTTCAATCACTTTATTCTTAGTCCTATAGCCCGCTACAAAGATAAATTATACAATTTACCCTTTAATATGAATACATTTTATCAACTCTGGGGAACTATCACCCCACAAGAGGCGGTAAAAAAGCTAAGAGAACAACGCATACCCATTAAAAAAGACAACCTGGAAGAAAAAGCTCTTTCATTGGTTGGGAAGGATATCTATGAAACATTAATTAAAGGATATACAGAAAAACAGTGGGGAAAACCGGCTACAGAGCTTCCTGCTTTTATTATTCAGCGGTTACCTGTACGTTTCAGATACGATAATAACTACTTTAATGATCCATATCAGGGGGTACCAATGGGGGGATATAATCATATGATTGAAGAGTGTTTTAAAGGATGTGACATACAACTTCAGACAGATTTTCTAAGTGACAGGGAATACCTTAAAAAGCAAGCAGAGAAGATTATCTTTACTGGTATGATTGATGCTTATTATGAGTATCTCTTTGGAGTTTTGGAATACCGTTCTCTTCATTTTGAAACGGAGCGTCTGGAAATGGATAATTACCAAGGAAATGCTGTTGTAAATTATACAGAACGGGAAATTCCCTATACTCGTATTATAGAACATAAACATTTTGAATTCGGTACTCAGACGCATACTGTGATTACCCGTGAATATCCCGTAGAATGGGACAAAGAGAAAGAAGCATTTTATCCTGTAAATACAACAGAGAATAATGAAAGATATAAAAAATACCAAATATTATCACAGAAAGAACCAGATGTTATTTTTGGTGGACGTTTAGGATCTTATAAATACTTAGATATGGATCAGATTATATATCTGGCCTTGGATATATCCAAAGAAATATTGAAGTGTTTTTAACTATACTTTGAATATACTTAATCACTATAATTTTAATAAGTAACTACTATATGAAAACAACTTTAGTAACTGGAGGGGCTGGATTTATTGGAGCTTATTTGTGTGAATATTTATTAAAAAAAGGAAATGAAGTAATCTGTCTGGATAATTTATATTCCGGAACATTTATGAATATAGAGCGTTTGCTGATACATAAAAAATTTCGTTTTGTTGAGCATGATGTAACGCGGCCCTACCATGCAACAGTTGATGAGATTTATAATTTAGCATGTCCTGCTTCTCCTGTTTTTTACCAACGCGACCCTGTAAAAACATTTACAACCTCAGTTATTGGCACCTATAATATGCTTGAACTGGCTTTAAAACAAAATGCTGTTATTTTACAAACGTCAACCAGTGAGGTCTATGGAGACCCTGTTATTCATCCTCAAAAAGAAACCTATTGGGGTAATGTTAATCCTATAGGTATACGTAGTTGTTATGATGAAGGAAAAAGAGGTGCCGAATGTCTATGTATGGATTATCACCGACAATATGGAGTAGATGTAAAAATTATCAGAATATTTAATACTTATGGTCCTGGTATGAGAAAGGATGATGGCCGGGTAGTTTCGAATTTTATTACGCAAGCGTTGGAGGATAAAGATATAACTATTTATGGAGATGGATCACAAACCAGAAGCTTCCAATATGTCGCAGATTTAATAGAAGCGATGAGTAGGGCAATGAGTATGCCGGATTTCACCGGACCGGTAAATATTGGTAATCCGGCAGAACTTAGTATAAGGGAACTGGCAGAAAAGATTATCAGAATGATCGGATCAAAATCAAAACTTATTTATCAGCCGCTTCCAGGAGATGATCCGAAAAAAAGAAAGCCGGATATCTCTTTAGTAAAGGAGAAATTGAACTGGACCCCTTCTACTTCATTGGAGGAAGGACTTAATGAAACTATTAAATATTTTAAAGACAGAGTAAGAAATAAAAAAATTGCCTAACTATTTTGAAACTAAAAATATAGAATATGATTTTTTCAACTTATTGAATAATTTCCAAAAACAAAATTTTACCATCCTGTTGTATATTACAGAATTGTCAACAGCTTTTTCAACTTCTTATTAAATTATTAATGGCTTCAAAACGTTACAATAAGAACACATATTTATATATGTTTTTTACATTCATAGGAATATTTTTTTATAACATCTACTATTATTGGCGAATTGCCAAACAGAATCCGGTTGATATAGTAAAAACTATAAATTGATTTCGAAAAAGAAAACCGGACCTACAATAAAGTTATTAGATAATTAACCTCTTACATTTTTGACATGAATGACTTATTAACTCTTTCCTCTTACCCTAAGGTTGATTTTGTATCAGTGATTATGCCCGTATTTAATCAGGCATCTTTTATTGCCCGTGCAATATTTAGTTTACAAAACCAATCCATTTCAAATTGGGAGTTATTGATAATAAATGATGGCTCAACAGATGATTTAGAAGAAGCAATCAAACCATTTTTAGAAAATTCAAGAATCCGCTATTTTATCAATGATAAAAATAAGGGTTTGGGATATTCTTTAAACCGTGGAATAGAGGAAGCAACTTACAACTATATTGCTTATTTACCTGCAGACGATATTTATTATAAAGATCATTTAAAACTATTATTAGAGGAACTTATCTCTACTTCTGTAGACTTAGTATATTCTGGTATAATGTATAAATTTAATGATATATCAGAAACGGACCATGGCATACAGTGTTTTGATAAAATATCCAACCATACTTTGCAATTGGTACAAGTTATGCATCTTAAAAATAAAGAACGATGGATTGAAAGAGAAGAACTTGTTACAGATAATCTTGGGATAATGTTTTGGAATAAATATATTACTAATTATTCAGTAAGTTCTATTAGAAAAATAACTTGCGAATGGGTAGACCATCCAGAACAAAGAACTAAGATTATCAATGATAGAATTGGAGGAGGAATTTTTAAATATAAAAAATATTACAGTGTTAAAGAGCCTATCCGTTTTAAATCTACTGAAGGAAATTTTATCGATGAGATTGAGAATTTTTCATGTATTAAGAAAGTAAAACAAAATAATAATGATGGATTAAAAATCCTCATAGTCGGAGAATTATCCTATAATCCGGAACGAATATGTGCATTTGAAGAAAAAGGACATAAATTGTATGGATTATGGACTGACAGTCCCGCAAATTTTAATACCATAGGCCCTTTACCTTTTGGAAATGTAGAGGATATCCCAATTGAAGATTGGAAAGAACGAGTGAAAGAAGTTCAACCGGATATTATTTATGCATTATTGAATTATCAAACCATCGAGTTTGCGCATAAAATTCTTATAGAAAATCCGGGTATACCCTATATTTGGCATTTCAAAGAAGGTCCCTTTTATGCCAGAAAATATGGTTTATGGTCTAAACTTATTGATCTTTATACAAAATCTGATGGACAAATTTATAATAACAATCTTGTCTATGACTGGTTTAAACAATTTATACCCGAACAGCCTTTCACGTTTATTTTAGATGGTGATTTAGCAAAAATAGATTGGTTTACAAATGATCAGAGCCCCTTACTTTCAGATGAGGATGGTAGCGTCCATATTCTTGTTGCAGGCCGTCCATATGGAGTGAATTCCGGGAATATTCTGGAAATGGCTGAGCAAAACATTCATTTGCATGTGTATGGTGATATTTTTCATTCACAGGCAAAAGCAATGTTAGAACAAGCAAAGAAACTTGCTCCCGATCATTTACATCTACATCCTAATTGCCACCAAAAAGACTGGGTAAAGGAGTTTTCAAAATATGATGCGGGATTACTCCATCATTATCAAAGTAATAATAATGGAGAAATATTGCAGGCTAGCTGGAATGATTTAAATCTACCTGCCCGAATATCAACATATGCAATAGCTGGCTTACCGATGCTTATGTACAATAATATTGGACACCGGGTTATTTCACAAGAACTTTTAGAAAAAGAAAATATGTTGCTAACCTTTAAATCTTTTTCGGATCTGGGACCAATTTTCCAGGATAAGAAAAAAGTGAGCTTTACTCGAGAACAGGTCTGGAAGAACCGGAATATTTTTTCATTTGATTATTATGTTGATGATTTGATTGCTTTTTTCAGAAAAGTAATAAGAGCAAAGAATAGTCAGAAGTAGCTTTTTTAATAGAAAAATATAAAATATTAGGAATGGTAAAACTCTCCGCCAAATTCCGAATATCCTGTAATAAAGGAGAGAAATTAAATAATCAATTAAATTTATGTCTAAAGAAATTTTAGAAGACCAATTATTTGGTGATCTGGTTCTTACAGATGACGAGATGTTTATGGTCAGAGGTGGTGCCAGCGGATTTGCAGGCTCTGGCTGTGGTATGAATTGTGGAAACAATTGTGGTAATTCTTGTGTCGGCACTTGTTCTGGAGGTTCTGGAGGTTCTGGAGGTTCTGGTGGCCGATACGTTTAAAAATTAATTTAGAATGTCTGAAGATATGGAGGGATATAATTTTTTATGTATAACTCCAAAGCTAATTTATTTTCAGACATTCTTATGTTGGTAAAAATTTATCATTTAATATAACAACAATGAAAAAGAGTAACTATAATTTGTTTATAAAACAAAAAGGATTGATGATATGTTTTAATTCATTCACTCATACACTTCTTTGTGTAAGCAACAATGTATATGAAGCTTTTAATATTCTAAATGAAAGTGAATTCAGAAACATATATCCTAAACAACATACTGCTTTTATAGAAGGTGGATTTCTTATTTCTGAAGATAGAAATGAACTAGATGAAATAAGGCTAAGGCATAAAATTGAGGCATTCACTCCCTCACGTAATTTTAATTTAATGATTTTTCCAACTCAGGATTGCAATCTTAAATGCTGGTACTGTTATGAAACACATGTAGAAAATTCCAGGATGAAAGAAGATATACAGGAGAATATTATAAAATTTGTAGAGCAAAAAATAAAGATGAATAATTTAGACTCATTCCATCTTTCTTTTTTTGGAGGAGAGCCACTTTTGGACTTTGATAAAATTGCTTATCCATTATCCGTTAAAATAAAAGATATTTGTGAAAAACACAATATTAAATTTACAACATTTTTTGTCACAAATGCAACTTTAATCAATGAAGATAATATTTATAGAATAAAATCTATAAATCCCTCTTTTCAGATAACACTAGATGGATACAAACCAAAACATGATAAAGTAAGGATTCAAAAAAATGGTATTTCCGGAAGTTATGATAAAATAATAAAAGCCCTTCATCTTATTTCATTAAATATTTCTGATGAATATATTAAACCTAATAGATTAGCAACAATCAGAATAAACTATGACAACAACACATTGAGAAATATTGACAATTTGGTTGAAGATTTAAAAAGCCTGGATAAAAGTAAATTTGTTATTCATTTTGAAAGAGTATGGCAGACCGTTGATAATGTTGATGAAGAACAGAAAAAATTACTTCTTCATAGTATGCGTAAATTTATAAAAGCTGGATTTGATGTTAATACTGGTAATTTTAAAAAAAGCAATGTTTCTTGTCCTGCAGAAAAATTGGACTTTTTGATTATTAACTATGATGGCTATATTTATAAATGCAATGGCAGGGATTTACAGAAAGGAAAACACGAAGGCATCCTAAGTCCAAATGGAAATGTAGAATGGAATTCGGGAGCATTATCAAAAAGATTAGGTAAAACCACTTTTGAAAATCCGATGTGTCTAAAATGTAAAATCCTACCTTTATGCATGGGGCCTTGTAGCCAGAAATGTATAGAGAAAGAATGGAAAGATTTACATGAGGTATGCTCTTTAAAGTCTTTAGGTTTATCGTTAGACGAATATTTGATTTCATATGCAGAGAATATGCTTATGAAAGAAAGGTTAAGTAACTAATTTTACAGGAATGAGAAGATTCCCACATATAATACAATATGATAGTATGGATTGCGGTGCAACCTGCATCCGTATTATAGCACGATTTTATGGAAGATATTATTCTGCTGAATCGTTACAGGGAATATGTGATCCTACACATGATGGAGTATCATTAAGGGTAATGATGGATACCGCAGAAAACTTAGGTTTTACGGTATCCAGTGGAAAAACGACACTTCAAAAACTAATTAATCAACGACCATTTCCCTGTATACTCCATTGGAATCAGAATCATTTTATTGTATTATATGATATAAAAAGAAATCTTTTTGGAAAAAAAATATTTTATATATCAGACCCTGGAAAAGGACTTGTAAAACTTGAAGAAGATAAGTTTAAAACCTCTTGGGTCAGCACACAAAATGGAGAATTGGAACTAGGTATTGTTATGGCTTTAAAACCTTCAAGTTCCTTTTATGAGAAAGAAGGTTATAAAAATATATCTATGTATGATACATTTGGCTTTATATGGAAAAAGTTTACATCATATAAAAAGTTTTTTCTCCAATTATTATTAGGCTTGCTTTTAGGCAGTATACTTCAACTGTTTTTTCCATTTCTAACTCAATCAATTGTAGATATAGGAATAAAAAACAATAATCTGAATATTATCTATCTGATATTATTGGGCCAAACAGTATTAGTTTTAAGTAGGACTTCCGTTGACTTCATAAGAAGATGGTTACTACTACATATAAGTACACGCTTTAACCTTTCCCTGTTATCTGATTTTTTAATAAAACTGATAAAGCTTCCGATGCATTTTTTTGATACTAGAATGACCGGAGATTTAATGCAAAGAATTGAGGATCATGCACGGATAGAAAGATTTATAACGGCTCAATCTTTGAGTGTTATATTTTCTTTTTTCACCTTCATCATATTTGGGGGAGTTTTATTCTACTATAATACGAAAATATTTATAATTTTCATTATTGGTAGTGTGATTTATACACTATGGATTATGTTTTTCTTAAATAAACGCAAAGCGTTAGATTATATCTATTTTGAGCAACATGCAAAGAGCCAAAATAAGATAATACAGCTTATAAACTCTATGCACGAAATTAAATTACAAAACTGTGATCGTAGATATAGGTGGGAATGGGAGGATATACAAGCAGACTTATTTGATATAAATATCAAAAATTTAAAGTTGGAGCAGACCCAAGAAGCGGGCAGAATTCTTATTAATGAGATAAAAAATATTCTTATAACTATACTTGCCGCAACATCTGTGATAGCAGGAGATCTATCTCTTGGTATGATGCTTGCAATTCAATATATTATTGGACAATTAAATGCTCCTATTGACCAATTTGTCTTATTTTTATATGGATGGCAGGATTCAAAAATTAGTTTAGAAAGAATGTTTGAAATACATTCCAGAAAAAATGAAGATACTAAAAAGAAAATTATACCAGAATCTTTTATTAATTCAAAAGACATTCATATTTTTAATTTAACTTTTCAGTATGAAGGTATACATTCGGCAAAAGTAATTAATGATATGAATGTTACTATACCAGAAAAAAAAGTAACAGCTATTGTAGGTAGTAGTGGAAGTGGAAAAACAACATTATTAAAATTACTTTTAGGATATTATAATATAGTATATGGAAATATTCAAATAGGAGACTACTCTATAAAGGATATAAATTTAAAATGGTGGAGATCTCAATGTGGTGTTGTTATGCAAGATGGAGTCTTATTTACAGATACAATAGCAAATAATATTGCAATGGTAGATAGCAACGACGAAATTGACGTTAACAGATTAAAAACTGCTGCAGAAATCTCAAATATTCATTCATTCATATCTAAGTTACCATTAGGATATAACACAGTAATAGGTAAAGAAGGAATGGGAGTAAGCCAAGGACAAAGACAAAGAATCTTAATAGCGCGAGCTGTATATAAAGACCCTCAATTCCTCTTCTTTGATGAAGCAACAAATGCATTAGATACTAAGAATGAGCGGATTATTGTAGAAAATCTTATAGAATATTACAAAGGTAAAACTGTGGTAATTATAGCACATAGGTTAAGCACGGTAAGAAATGCTGATCAAATAATTGTGTTGGATAATGGAAAAGTAATAGAGGTTGGTAAACATTTGGAATTGATAAACAGAAAAGGACATTATTACGATCTGATATCTAATCAGTTGGATTTAGGAAGATAAATAAATGTTTTATGGAAAATATTGAACTAAGATCTTCTAAAGTAAGAAACATAATAGGAGAGGTTCCTCCTCATATTGTTAGATATGGAAATACTATTTTAGGATTGTTAATATGTCTACTATTCTTAGCCGGCATATTTATACCATTGCCATGGAGCAATATCTATTTTGTATATATTAAGCCTGAAACACAAGAAATTTTTTTACCCCCAGATTATGTTAACGCTAAAGAGACAGTCAAAAATTTAGAGCTTACATTAAATGTATATAGGAATTCAGATAAACCTTCTTTATCTATCCATATTTTTAATGTACAGTTATCTAAAGATACTATTATTAATAAAAAAGTCTATCGAAAAGGTTATTTTAATATAAAAAATGATATTACTCTTCCTTACACAAAAGAGCTTCTGGATGGGATGTTAAAAATTAATTATCAGGATATACCCGTTTTTTATAGATTTAAAGTTTTAGAAAAGAAAAATAGCTCCTAAATACAATTCCTAAGCAAATCATAGTGGTTGCCTATCATAGGAGTACTCATTGCTAAAGGAAGATCATTACGGTCTGTCAAAAATAAGGCGTTAGTAGTTTTCCTACTCTTAAGTCGCTAATAAGCAACTTCTTCCCTACCGAGAGATGTAGGCATATGACTACAATCAATATCGAAACTATATAAATAATATGGTAAACTTCCTTCACTCCTAACCCTCTCCATTCTCACAATTTATTCCTATCTTGAAACACCGTCGACAACATGGTCAGCAAACCGCAACCCGTAACCAGAACAATATAAATAGCCATCAATCCCTGCAAAACATGCAGCACAACCCCATTCAAAACCACACATAATGCACACCCCGCCATGATATACGAACCCGACTCCGAATGAAGCCTCTTCGACAGCGCCCCGGCCAAGATAGTCTCTGTAGCAATTATTCCCTGCGCATATCCGTATAACCCATTAGCAGTGTCTTCAGCAAGCCCCAAACGCTGTGTTACCAAAACCGGAACAGCTATCAAAACCAGCGAAGTAAGCAGCAACCCCATCGTCGGCAAAATAGAAAGCATACCCATAGAAAACGGTCAAAACGTGCGCTCCAGACAACTTCTGGCATCTATAACCCACCGACTATAATATATACAAAAACACAGCTAATATTGCTGTAAACGAAGCACGTAACCCGTACAACCGTGCCAAAATTATGTACGACCGCGACAGCCTCAGCGAAAGCGACTACAAAAAAGTACAGTTTACCCTTGACGAAGCCCTGAACCAACAAAACCTGTAGCAAAAAATTGTAGCTGACACCCGCCTTTATGCCCCGTTTAGTGGTGTAATGCTCGAAAAATTAGCCGACAAAGGCGAAATTGTAGCCATGGCCATCCCCATCATCATAATATCCGACCTGAGTCGCTTTAAAATAGCCATTACCGTAGCTGCTGCCGACACAATGACCTATACAGGAAAAATCAATCTTATCAGCTCCGTAGCTGATCCTCTTGCCCGTGATTTCACTGCACAGGTCGAACTTGACAATCCCGGCATGCGCATCCGTCCTGGTATAGTAGCCGAAGTACAGGTAAACACCGGAGGCGAAACAAATGTCATTATCCTCCCCCTCGGCACACTGCTGAAAAACCTGGACGGCTCTAACTATGTTTACATCGTCGACCCTCAAAAGAAAAGAGCATTCCGGCGCGATGTATTAACAGGAGCCATTACCGGAAACAGCATCGTCATTAGTTCCGGCCTGCATGAAGGCGAAACCGTGATAACAGGCGGAAACCATAAATTATACGACGGTGCTCCGGTGATTGAAAACTAACAAATCTTTTTAAATTCACACCCTCTCTATCTTATCGACAGTTCCGTAAATTCTTATGAACGGATCCGTAAGAGTTTACGGAAGATTACATTGAAAATTACCTCTGCAAAGTATTCCTGAGGAGATAAAACAAATAGAAAATTAGTTTAAAAATAACCCTAATCCTAAAAAAACACCAACATCCACTCAGCCAAAAACAAACCAGATTGAGATATTTCCAAAATGTCCCTTTTTTCCAATTCTCCCCCATCCCTAACCCCTACCTTTGCACCGTAAAAAATACATAAAATCAATCTGGTATATAGCTACAAATAGCTATTTTTTACCTGCAAAGAATACATTACCTTTGCAATCCTTTTTCACCATTCATACAACGTACCTATGACACCCAACCAGACCGAAAAGCAGGAAAGAGCTTATCTTAAGCAAGTTATACAGAGCCTGCGCGATGCTATCGACGGCATCAACCAGTCAGTCAGAGACCAGGAAGAAGAACTGCGCCACCATAAAGATTATATTTGGCAGGCACGCACCGATATTGACGCACAAGAAGTTCGTTCCATGCGCGAAACCATCCTCAACACACTTGCCATCGGCGAAAGCATTATCGCCCTGCGTAATCGCCTCACCCGTATGCTCGAAATACCCTATTTCGGACGCATCGATTTTCGCGAAAACACACCGGGTAGCTCCCTGATACCCGTATACATTGGCGTACACACTTATTATGATGCCAAAGAAAAAACTAATATCATTTACGACTGGCGCGCTCCCATCTCGGGTATGTTCTATGACTATGAACTTGGCCCAGCCTCTTACACTTCACCCAGCGGCAAGGTAGAAGGTAGTATCTCCCTGAAACGACAATACCGTATCCGCGGCGGTTACATGGAATATATGATCGAAAGCTCCGTCACCGTTCATGATGACGTTCTGCAAAAAGAACTCAGTGCCAATGCTGACGAAAAGATGCGCAACATCGTTGCCACCATCCAGCGCGAACAAAACCGCATCATCCGAAATGACGAAGCTCCGGTACTTATCATTCAGGGAGTGGCCGGATCGGGTAAAACGTCCATTGCCCTGCACCGCGTGGCTTACCTGCTTTATGCGCACAAAGACACGCTGACATCAGGTGATATACTCATCATTTCGCCCAACAAGGTATTTGCTGATTATATTTCTAATGTACTCCCCGAACTGGGTGAGCAAACCGTGCCGGAAACCAGCATGGAGCAATTGCTGTCGGATGTACTTGAAAATAAATACAAATTTCAGAGTTTCTTCGGACAGGTGAGCGAACTCCTGGGCAAGCCTGCCCCCGGCTTTGTCGACCGTATCCGCTATAAATCTACTTTCGAGTTTATCGCGCTGCTTGATAAATTCCTGCTGCATATCGAGAACAATTATTTCCGACCGGCCGATGTAAAAATACGCCACCTCACCATCCCTCACGAGTATATCACCGGGGTGTTCCGTCGCTTCCACCGCTACCCCATCCGCCAGCGGTTTGACGTAATGGCTGACTACATCGCACAGGAAACGGAGATGCAATACCACACTACCTTCATCACCGCTGAGCGCAACCTGCTGAAAAAAGAAATCCGCAATATGTTTGCTGCCCGCAACGACCTCGAACTTTACAAAGATTTATTCAACTGGGCGGGTATCCCCGAAATGTTCAAGCTACGCAAAAACCGGACTCTTGAATATGCCGACCTTGCTCCGATGGCTTACCTGCGCATCGCCATCGACGGACTGAAACCTTACACCCGGGTGAAGCATTTGCTGGTGGACGAGATGCAGGACTACTCGCCCATCCAGTACCGCGTCATCTCCCGCCTCTTTACCTGCCGGAAAACCATTCTGGGTGATGCCAGTCAGTCTGTCAACCCATACGGTTCATCTACTGCGGATATGATACACCGCGCCTTCATCACAGGCGAAATCATGAAGCTCTGCAAAAGTTACCGCTCTACCTATGAGATCACTGAATTTGCCCAAAAGATACGCGCTAACGAAGATCTCGAAGCGGTAGCACGGCACGGCGAAAAGCCGCAAATCTTATCTTTCAAAAACAGGCAGGCAGAGATAGAGGGAATAGCACAGTTGATCGGCACTTTCCGCGAGTCAGCACATAAATCCCTGGGTATCATCTGCCGCGATGAAACACAGGCTGCTGCCCTTTACGAAGAATTAAGGGTGTATGATAGGGATATTCTTTTCTTATCTTCGGAAAGTAATGCATTCCTCACAGGTATCATTGTCACTTCTGCGCACATGGCAAAGGGACTGGAGTTTGATGAGGTAATCGTTCCGCATGTGGATGAAAGGAATTATCATTCGGAGATAGAACGCAGTATGCTGTATGTGGCGGTGACAAGGGCAATGCACAAGTTGACGCTGACGTATGGTGGGGAGAAGGTGACGGGGTTGTTGGGAGGGGGGTGAATTACCTCCCCAACCACCTATAATTTTCTTACAGCCCCACCTGTAATTTCCATAAAAGCCTTTGCAAACTCAAATATTTAGTTTACATTTGCATATATAAATACTAGGAACATGAAAAAGAAAAACTACACTAAACACGAGGAAGAGGAACTGTTCATTGCACGTGAATCGTTAGTAGAATATCAAAGAACTACTTCACAAATGCCTTTGTCTGATAATGATATGAATAATTCCTCACAACCACCCTGCCAATATACAATAGAAGAACTTCAAGCAGATGCCGCACAATTTACTGAAGAATTTAAAAGCGGTCAAGCCAAATTTATTTCACACGAAGAGATAAAGAGAAAATATTTAAATTGATGGATATTATCTGGTCTGAAAGAGCAAGAAAAGATTTGGATTGTATCTGAATATTATAAACAAACATCTTTAAAAGCTGCGATTTTAATTACTAGTACAATTATTCGGGAGACAGAAAAACTATCTAAAGCTCCAATACTCGGCGCTTATGAATTTTATCTGTCCCATTTAGAAATGACCTACCGTTCTTTAGTAGTAAAGGGAGGAATTTATAAAATCATTTATTTTATAGATAAAGATACAATAAGAATTTACCGTATCTGGG
>PPYE01627591.1_pt1 | contig 13995 bp, 9 predicted proteins | sample 1559881 | NCBI WGS metagenome assembly PPYE01 (sample SAMN08240022, study PRJNA423297) | Human gut metagenome, whole genome shotgun sequencing project.
TTATTCAAATAAAGGCTGCTATTCTTAAGCCCTGCCTCTAATGCATTGCCACAATTGCCATATCCGAACTCACTGTGAAGTCCATTTATCACGTCTTCAAACTTACCGGCCCCCGGGCCTTCATGAAATACAACATTATTCATTGTCCTAAGCATGTAGTTTAAATTTGTAATCTCTATATCTGCACATTTATCAGATAAAGCCCATGCCGGATAATAACCTTCCTGTTGAACAACATAACTATATATTCTTTCAATTGCATGCAATAATGTTCCATCAATTGCATTTGGTTCAGGTGGAAAATCTTCATATTCCCAGTCTCTGTCAAAAAGTAATTTCATAGCCCTTGGTCTAAACCAAAACATAGTTCCTAAAGGTGCAATAGGTTCTTTCTTTTCATCAATAGGCACTGTAATTCCAAGCTCTTTTGCCAGATTTTTTGTATTTTCAAAATTCATGCCCCATTCTAATCCTAATGTTATATAATAATCACCATGATTAGGTGGTGGTGGCATAAGCATTCCAAGTCTCGGGTTTTCTTCAAATGTTTCTATAGCATTTAATACTACATTTTTTGACCCCAGCATATTCTCAAAACATTTATACGAAAATCCATAACCAATAGTTTCAGGCTTTAGCTGTGTCACCTTCTTATCATGCATAAAACATACATAATCATAATTCATTATAAATTTCTTTGTAGCAACTAAAAGAGCACTAACATCCCTGCCCCTGTTTTGAATAACTATCACCTGAACATTATTATTTAATTGTTTAAATGCCTGTTCAACTATTTCTTTATTTTTTTCACAAGGAACAGTAATATATATATCTGCACTTTCAGGCATCATAGAAGCATAATGAAGACAATACTCCGTTAAATCCTCAAAATAACAATGCATTACAAGAGCAATTTTTCTTGCTTTGATAATTCCGGCATCAATATTCGAAGACTTACTTGAAAGTATATAATTTAATTGCATATTTTTCTTTATATCAGCCTGATTTTCCAACCTTAAAATGTTCTGCCATATCATATCCACATCATAATCTGTATTTTGGTCGATATAATTATAAGCCTCCAGAGCTGACTGTCCAAAAGTATCACTTATAATGTTATCATAACTTTGCATAAATGATCTACGCTTAAAAAACGGACATCTTTTTTTCTCTATCATCTCTCTTGTGGCACATAAAATAGGGTGATTATTATATTCCTCACCCATATCTGCATATACATCCCACTTAAATCCCATTTCAGAAAATCGCTTTGTAAACATTGCCTCATGTTTACCTACTGCATCACGATAATCATTTATCTCTCCCATTTTATTCCAATAATTTTGAAATTGTTTACTCTTAATCATTGAGTTTCTTACCGCAATAAAATGAGATTGGATATGTTCAGGAATATATCCAACCTTTATTGTTCCAAAAGGATCTCCGTTTTCATATTTATGAAATTTTGTCACTCCCCAAAAATCTAAATCTTTTGCATCCATACATTCGAACATTTCATTCAAAGGATACACCGGTCCCATTATAGTAAAGTTCATCATTATCATTTCATCGAACTTTACAAGCTTTTCCCAACCATATTGATCTATTGCTGTTTTGTATGCCCATACATCAAAGCCTTTATTTTCTCTCTCAATGACATTATTTGTAATGGATAGCAGCTTATCTTTAGATTTATTCTCAAGTGTTCCATTAACAACTGCAACTATTTCCGATGCATTTTGCCTCAATGCATTTAACATATATATAATATAGTCATCCACAATGCCATCTTTATCATATATAAAATAAATTATAAGTCTTTTCACATCATTTTTATTTAAAACCATAAATCCTCCATCTCTCTAAAGATGTGTATACAAATCGCAAACAGTATCTACATCATCTTCTATCAGCATTTTTCCTTTATTTATAAGGACAGCCCTGTCACATATTCTTCTAACCTGTTCAGTGCTATGTGATACAAGAAGTAAGGTTGTTCCGCTATTCAGCATATCACCAATTCTCTTTTCACATTTTTTTTGAAACGCAAAATCTCCAACCGCCAATATCTCATCTACAATTAGTATATCAGGAGTATATATAGTAGCTATTGAAAAACCTAATCTGGTAGTCATACCAGATGAAAAATTCTTAACGGGAACATCTACAAAATCCTTCAGCTCCGCGAAATCAATAATCTCATCAAATCTTTCTTTTAACATTTCTTGTGGATATCCCAATATTGCTCCATTCAAAAAAATATTCTCTCTTGCTGTAAGCTCTGGGTCAAATCCAGCTCCAAGTTCAATCATAGGAGCTACCGTACCATTTACTTTGACAGTACCCATTGTCGGAGTCAGAACACCCGCTATAGTTTTAAGCATTGTGCTTTTTCCACAGCCATTCTTTCCAACCAGACCAACTGCTTCACCCTTCTTCACATTAAAACTAATATCTTTTAATGCCCAAAAACTATCCTTTGATATTTCTCTTTTAACCTTTTTAATGAAATATTCCTTAATACTACTAACATTTTCGGAATAAAGGCAAAATTCTAATGATACATTTTTCACTTCGATTGCGTAATCTTCCATAAGTCACCCTATATTTTTAAAATAAACGTATTTTGTTTTTTACTGAATATCAATGCTCCTAGTAAAAGAACAATAACACTAGTCAGTAGGCACCTCAAATTTAATGCTAAAGACGGAACCTGACAGTATAATATAACATCTCTGATCATTTCAACATATGCTGTAAGAGGATTAAGATTTACTATTTTTGCTACCCATTCCGGCAACATTGACACAGGGTAGAAAATAGGTGTCAAATACATCCACGCTACTATAATAACCCCATATAAATGTTGAACATCTCTAAAAGCCGTCACTAAAACACATAAAATCATTCCCATTCCATATGCAAACATCCATGTGTAAATAACCGGAACTATTACCAGTAAAAATGTCCATGAAACCTGAGATCTTGTTATCACAATAACAATAATTAACGCAATAAACGATGTTAAGAGGTTCACAAGACTAGTACATACACTTGACATTGGTAACAGGTATTTGGGAATATAAACTTTTTTTATTAATGCCCCATTCCAAATAATAGAATTCATAGCTGAATTGCTTGCTTCATTATAAAAATTAAAAACTAACTGTCCGCACATCAAATATACCGGAAAATTTTCAATTCCAGCCCTAAATAAGTGCGAAAATACCACAGTCATAACAAGCATCATTCCAAGCGGATTCAAAACAGACCATAATATTCCAAGCACAGAACGTCTATATTTAGTTTTAAAATCTCTTTTTACAAATTGTTGTAATAATGGAAGATATTTCTTAAAATTTTCCAATGATTTGTTCATATTTCTGTTCTCTTTATTTACTCATTATTTTATTTATCTTTGTTGCATCACCCCATACGGCCGGTGAATCATATGGTCTATCAGGAAATGCACCATATTCAAGCTTAATAGAATATCCTTTTTTCTTAATAAAGCCCTCTATTTCTTCACCTAATGCTACCGGCTTACCCGAACAGCAGTTTATTATACCATCAATCTCTTTCTGACAAGCCACGGCTGCAATCTGGTCAGCTAATCTATCAACGGTAATAAAGTCATATTTATTCTTTCCTGTAGTAAACGGAAAAGTTTTTTTGCCTTCTGCATCTGCTTTTGCTATTTTTGAGAATATTGAACTTCCTCTCAAATCATCTCCATAAATATAGTATGCCCTGACCCACTGCCAGCATGCGCCATTAGCATCTGCCAAAAGCTTGGAAATATCTCTGAGGGCATTTTTCGCGATACCATAATATGAGCTAGGATGTGTAGGTGTATTTTCATCTATAGCACCTTCCCAATAACCAACCTCATGCATTGATCCCATTGTAATAATCTGTTTAAGGCCTCCCTCCAGCATATTCTTTATGAACGCATAATGCTTAGGCAGATCGACAATATGTGCCTCTGAATTGTGCACGAACCCATCTCTCCATGCCATGTGAATACACACATCCGGGCAACCACTTTCTTCAAAGATATTCGGATTGTCAAATATTGGTGCAGTTACCTTATTAACCCGCTCATCCATTCCTTCGAATCTTACATCTGCCGCATAAACGTCACAGCCTTTGTTTAATAAAGCCTCAACAACATGCTTTCCAATATATCCATTTGCTCCCGTAACTAATACTTTCATTGTTTTCTCCTTTTATTTACTATCAGTATTCGTAATCGAGTATAAATCTCTGTAAAACATTACAATTATATACTTATATATCTCATTTTGCAACATTTCTGTAACAATCTAATTTATTGATTATATTTTTCTGCCTCAATTTCATCAATTATATCAAAATGTTCATGTGTCTCGCGTATTCTACAGTCACCATACATTAATGTCAAATTCGGGTTATAAAACGGATCGCCCTCATCAAGTTCTTTTTTCCATCTATCCCTGAACCGTGATATTTCACGTTTAAACCGCTCATGCTTTTCAGGTGTTTCCTCCAGCCCCCTGCTTTTTGATTCATAATGATACAATTCTACACCCGGGTGAATTATTACATCATAGCCTGATTTTCTAACCTTTAAACACAAATCAATATCATTAAGCGCCACCTTAAAACCTTCATCAAAACCTTCGACCTGTTCAAATACCGACCTTTTAATCATCAGACAGGCACCGGTAACAGCACTTACATTTTGAACAGCCTGAAGTTTTCCAAAATATCCCACTTCATTTCTATCCGACAAAGTAAGAATATGCCCTGCAAAGCCACCTACTCCGATTACTACACCACAATGCTGTACACTATCATCCGGATACAATAGCTTTGCCCCTACAATTCCTGTCTTTTGTAGCTGACAATATCCAACCATTTTTTCCAGCCATTTTTCCGTAATTACCTCTGTGTCATTATTAAGAAAAAGTATATATTCACCGGTTGCATACTGCACGCCAAAATTATTCACTTTCGAATAATTAAACTCTCCATCAAAATACACTACCCTTACTTTATCTGTCTTTTTTTGAATTTCATTATAATATTGAAAGGTTTCACCTTCAGTGCTATTATTTTCGACAATTATTATCTCATAATTATTGTATGTCGATTTATTTAATATCGAATCTATACATTTATTTAACGTATCTTTTTGATCCTTATTACAAATTATAATAGAAATCTTTGGATTATTTTGAACTACAAAATCAGTTCTAAACATGACAAATATTCCTGTATCCTCTATCTTTGCTTCCAATCCAAGTCTTTTATAATGTTCTTCTACTGCTTTTCTTCCTGCAGCTATAGCATATTTCTTACTTGCCGGATTTCCCGCTGTAGAGCCTTCATGAGCTCTCCAATGATATAAAATTTTAGGCACATGTCCTATATATTCCGTCTGTTCACAGCATCGTAAAATTAAATCCCAGTCCTGTGCACCATCAAACTCCGTTCTAAAACCGCCGACCTTATCAAGTATTGTTTTTCTAACGAGGAAAATATGACAAATATAATTTATACTACGTAAAAAATTTATATTAAAATCAGGTTTAAATCGTGGTGACAAATATTTTGTTCCGTTTTTATTAGTTAAATCCTCATCTGTATATACAATATCCAATTTTCTATTCTTATTGAGTAAACTCACTATTTCAAATAGAGCATCTTTTTCCAGAACATCATCATGATCAGCCAACATAATAAATTCACCTGATGCCATATTCAATGCTGTATTAGTATTTCCTGCAATTCCCAGATTTTTATTCAAACGTTTATATTTTATTCTTGAATCACTCAAATAATGTTCTCTTAAATATTTTTCCACATCATCTGTTTTGCTTCCATCAGCCAGACATAACTCCCATTTCTGATATGATTGTCCGACTATAGAATCCATGATATCTTTTAAAAATTCTCTTTTGGTATTATACAGTGGAATAGTTATACTAATTTCAGGTTCATATTCAAATTTATAATTCGCCTGTTCCAAAATTAATTTATCAGAAACTCTTTGTTCCAAAAACCATTTATTATAATCTGTATCCGGTGTTAAATGTTTTAATTTTCTAATAAATCCTTTAACTCCATACTTATTTAAATAATTAACACCTTTTTTCCAATTTTCTTTATTTAATGCTTTGCTAACTATAACCGTTATATTCATTTTTACTCCTAACCAAAAAAATCATCCCCACACAGCCTGTCCCAGCCGTCTCATGGTCCCGGTCTTATACATATCGTTTTCCTTATAAAACCGTTGTCTCACGCGTCTGGATTTACCTTCCAGTGCCGCATACCTTGCTGCCAGGCTATCATCGGGCAGATTATATGTCTTTGCAAATTCTCTCGCCTGAAGCCGCCCAAGCCTCATGCTCTCCTGTATCTGTTTCTTCTGCCAGACACGACGCACAATATATGAAAGCTTATTTATCCCAAGTGCTCCCAAACTGTTGTCTCCATGCTGTCTGTACAGTATTGTAGGCTCATCTATGAATGCTGTTTTTCCAAACTGTGCGGCAACAAGTGCTGCCCACCAGTCATGCATTATTGTGTTGTCTATATCAGTAATGCGAAGCATTATATCTCTTAAAGCCCTGTTTACCATCATTGTACAGCCTGTCACAGAATTCTGCAATATAAACTGATTGATTGTGCGCTTGTGGCAGTCAAGACTCTGGTATTCGCTCATCGTGTCCGCTATTGTATTCAGCTCACTATCTACCACGCATAGCTCCGTGTACACCAGACATGGAAGTCCGGATTTAAGCTCTTTACCATCTGTTTTTTCAATAGCCAGCATCTTATCATAGGTCAGCTCTATCTTCTTTTCCAGCCATACATCGTCCTGATCGCAGGTCATATAGTATGGCGCTTCCACCTGACTAAACAGATAGAAGAAGTTGTACTTTGCTCCACCTGTTGATTTGCCGTCTATCAGATGTATCTTATCAGGGTATTTTTCCACATAGCTTTCTACAGCAGCTATCGTGTTGTCCGTAGAGCCATCATCGTGTATATATAGTTCCCAGTCCTTGCAGGTCTGCGACAGGATAGAGTCTATCTGCTGACATATATATTTTTCTCCATTGTATGTAGCCATGAGAATGGCTATCTTGTCTGTGCTATGCATTATTCCTCTTCCACTTTCTTCCGGCCCTGTTGCCAAGAAACTTTGCTGCGCTGTCAAATATGCAGTGCACTGCTGCCCATATCTTAAACTGCTTTAAGAGCTGTTTTTCTATGAAAAGCACCATCCTGATACCCTCACCTGTGGTACCATCACACTTTATCTCATCCTTGTAGGTCTCCATAAAGACCGCTACGTCAAAGTTGCGCTTGTACTGCTGCTCAAATGTATAGTTGTGTGAGTGATACACCTGCGCTGTGGCACAATAACCTATCTTGTATCCTGCCTTAAGCGCCCTTGCTGCCATAAGCATATCCTCATTTGTGAGCAGCGGGCTTTCAAAGCCTCCTATGTCTTCAAAGAAATCACGTCTGTAGGCTGAGCATACATCCGAGAAGAAATATGCCTTTATCCCAAGTTTTGGTATATCAGCTTCACTTCTGACAAAGCTCTCCGCAGGATAATTAAATTTTCTCACTAATACCTCGTCAGGCTTTGCATCCTTTCTGGGGAGCTGTCTGGCTGATATCATGACGACATCTTCGTTTTCAAAGCCTCTCAGCATATTTTCCACATAGTGTTCATCCGAAGGCAGTGCATCCTGTGACAGAAACATCACTATATCACCCTTTGACATGGCTACGGCATAGTTTCTTGTGCCACCATGGTCAAACTCACTCCTTTTGACCTTTAGTGTCCTAAAGCCTGCCTGCTCTGCCATACGCACTGTGGCATCCTCGGATTCTGAGTCTATCACTATTATCTCATCGGGCTTACGGTTCTGTCTGCCCAGTATATCTATCAGACCGGGCATATACTCTGCTGCGTTGAGAGTAGGTATTATGAGACTTATTTTTATACTATTTAAATCCAGTTTCTTCATCATATTTCTCACATATGTTCTGATTATTGTGCCCCATCCTTTCTGATTACAGAGAAAACGGTTCTGAAAAGTATCTTTATATCCAGCCAAAGTGAGCAGTGCTCCACATAGTACATCTCCATCCTCTGGCGCTCTCCGCTCTCATAGGTGGCATTGTTTCTGGCATATGCCTGCCAGTAACCTGTCAGTCCCGGCTTTACGCTCAGAAGCTTTGCGATGTCACTACCGTATATCTCGGTTTCCTTCTCCACGATTGGACGCGGTCCCACTATTGAAAGCTCACCCTTAAGTATGTTTATTAGCTGTGGCAGCTCATCAAGGCTGGTCTTTCGCAGAAAGCCTCCTATTTTGGTGATTCGCGGATCGTTGTCTATCTTGAATTCCTTTACATACTGCTCAAGCTGTTCAGGTGTCAATATCTTTTCCAGATCACCTGCGTTCGTCTTCATGCTCCTGAACTTGTATACAGATATTTTCTTTCCCTTATATCCAATTCTGGTATGTCCATAGAACACGCTACCACCATCACTCAGCTTTACACATATTCCTAAAACTATAAAAACAGGACTCAGAACAATAAGCGCAAGAGCCGATAAAACAATATCAGCCAGCCTTTTAAGCATCTTATAAATTACAAATGACGGTCTCTCTTGTTTTTCTAAAACAACCGACCTATATCGTAATGGTTTTCTCTCATTAAGTATAACATCAAGCATCTTCATCTCATCATGCGCCAATGCATTAGATGAAAACTTTGCCTTTGGAATAGACTTGCAAAACGGACAGATAATTCTAAATACAATCCTTATATCAAGTCCCAAAGTACAGTTTAGTATATACTCTCTGTCAAATTCGCTTTGTTCCTCCTCACTTAGCCTCTCACCATTATCTGCGTATGCCTGCCAAAAACCAAAAACACCTGGTTTTACACTAAGACTCTTTCTATGATAGTCGGAATAATCCAAAAATTCAGGCAATGAAGGAGCCGGATTTCCAACTATACTCATATCTCCCCACAAGACATTCCATGTCGATGGCAAATTTTCCAATTTAGTCTTTTTGAGAATCCATCCAACCGGAGTATATCGAGGATCCACTCCTTTTTTCCCCTCCATAATCCATTTATCACATCTTGACACAGCATCCATATACATTGTTCTGAATTTATGATAATAAAAACGTCGGCCATTCTTACCTACCCGTACAATCGTAATGATAACCGGTCCCAAATCTCCTGTGACGAGTTTTCCTATAAAAGCAAAGATCCATACCGGGATAATAAGTAAACTGCCAAACAGTCCAAAAATCAGGTCAAATCCTTTTTTTGCTAACAGATAACGAAGTCTGTATGTTTTATTCTTCCATGTGACAACAGCATATCTTCCAAGAAAATCTAATCTTCTCTCCCCGATTTTCATCTCATATTCGTTCACATTCAAATATACCGTTTTTCCCATATCATTGACAGCAGTCACAAAAGCTTTTTGATCGAACACATATCCATTAGGTAAATGCACAAATACCGAGTCAATCTCCGCTGTTGCGAGAACCTCCATCAGATTATCCCCATTTGCAACAATTTCAATCTTGTCTATAATCTGGCCGGTTCTATCACAATCAACTATCGCAATATTCGAGATTCTGAAATCCCAGTTTCTCGTAGTCTTTATAATCTTTATTACATTTTCCACCTGATCAGATGTGGTAACCAGCATTATTTTTTCATTAGCTCCGGACCTATGATATTCCTTCGTAACAAGTCTCTTGAATATCTGTCTGACTATAACTGTCGCAATCGGACTAATTATAAAAGTAATAAGCATTTGCACACGAGAGTAATATTCCCCCATCTTTGCAAAATAAATGCATCCGGAGGTCAATACTATGATATAAGCATACATCTTTCCAACAGCATATATTTCCTGAAACAGCTTACGATTGACTATATTGTCGTTTCTGAAAGCCACAAAATATACTACTACGTATACCGCAAACTCCAGCAAAAACAGAGTAAGGTAATGCTCTGTTCTGTTTATCAGACCTGTTCTAAAGAAACCGAATTTAATCCTATTGGCAATCAGATATGAGGTAAACATAACCATCACATCCAAAAACACTTCTATATATCTTACGATACTTTTCTTCGAATTCATATATTCATATCTCCTAATGCTAAATAACGCAACCCGAAATGTATTTTACCATATTTGATATATAATTGCCAAATTTTAAAAAATTATAACAAAAATTTAATAAAAGCTACAGTTTATGTGTCTCCGCTCAACTGTAGCCTTTAAAAACAAAATTAATAATTTTTTTAAAATTTAAATGTATTTTTGAGTGTCTCCCACTTCTGATCCTTATCACTCAGGTTGATTGGTGTGCCATCCTCAAGTGTGTATCCGCTTCCGTCAGCGCTTCCCGGATACTCTCCGACAAGCTGTGGCCACTCGATGCCGATTGCAGGATCATTCCATGCAAGGCCGCTCTCATCTCCAAGGTGCCAGAAATCTGTTACCTTGTAGCAGAACTCTGCTACATCTGAGAGTACTAAAAATCCGTGTGCAAAGCCTTCCGGGATAAGGAACTGCTTCTTGTTCTCCTCTGTGAGCTCTACTCCGAACCACTTGCCGTATGTCTTTGAATCGCTTCTTAAGTCTACAGCCACATCAAATACTGAGCCTTTTACTGCACGCACAAGTTTTGCCTGTGGATATTCCTTCTGGAAATGTAGTCCGCGGAGCACTCCCTTTGTGGAGCATGACTGATTATCCTGTACGAACACTCTGTCAATGCCGGCTTCCTGCATATCCTTTGAATTGTATGTCTCCATAAAGTATCCACGGTTGTCTCCATGCACTGTAGGCTCGATGATGCAAAGTCCTTCGATTCCACCTACATTTTTCTGTACTTTAATCTGTCCCATGATTTCTATGTCCTTTCTCTGGTCACTTACTACTGTAAGCTTATCGTGTGTCTTGCCGGCATTTAGCATTGTCTTGATGAAGTTCTTGCCGTTTACACCAAATACCCATGCTATACGCACTATAAAGTACTTCTCAAGTGTATTTGCCACTGCAAGCTCTCCGTCAAGCTTTGTCTGTCCATATACATTGAGTGGTGCATAGTCCTTGCAGTCAGGCTGCCATGGTGTGGTGCCCTGTCCGTCAAATACATAATCTGTGCTGATATATACCATCTTGGCATCTATCTTCTTGCAGGCATCTGCAATATTCTGTGTGCCGTCTGCGTTGATTGCATGCACCTTTGCTTTTTTATCATCATCCTCGGCCAGATCTACAGCTGTCCATGCTGCACAGTGTATTACAACATCGGGTTTAAGCGCCCCTATCACCTGCTCTACCGCTGTTCTGTCAGTAATATCCAGAGATACATATGGCATGCGTGTCACTGCTGTACCATCAGAGATACCATTATATTCTGATGCAATATCTGTTCCTATTCCTTCGTAACCGCGCGCCGCAAGATCATTCATTATATCATGACCAAGCTGCCCCGCAACTCCTGTAACAAATACTTTCATTTTTGTCTCCTTAACGCTGTTATTCGTAAACAGGCTCAACATATATACGCAATCACATATTCTTTAGGCATGCACAAAAGCCTCAAAGAGTAGCAGTTATCTATTCGCATACATCTTCTCGTAGTAATTCTGGTACTCTCCGCTGATGATTGTCTCCCACCACTCACGGTTGTCAAGGTACCATTTGATTGTCTTCTTGATGCCGTCCTCAAACTTGGTCTCTGGAAGCCATCCGAGCTCATTGTGGATCTTTGTTGGGTCGATTGCGTAACGCATATCATGGCCCTTACGGTCTCCTACGAATGTGATAAGGCTCTCCGGCTTATTGAGCTCCTTACAGATAATCTTTACGATTTCAAGGTTTGTCTTCTCATTGTGTCCACCTACGTTGTAAACCTCTCCTACACGTCCGTTGTGGATGATAAGGTCGATTGCCTTGCAGTGATCCTCTACATAGAGCCAGTCACGCACGTTCTCGCCTGTTCCGTATACCGGGAGTGGCTTATCATTAAGTGCATTTGCAATCATAAGTGGGATAAGCTTCTCCGGGAAATGGTATGGTCCGTAGTTGTTTGAGCAACGGCTGATTGTTACAGGAAGTCCATATGTGCGGTGGTAGGCAAGCACGAGTAAATCTGCTGCTGCCTTTGATGATGAATACGGGCTTGATGTATGGATTGGTGTATCCTCATGGAAGAAAAGGTCAGGGCGGTCAAGTGGCAGATCTCCGTATACCTCATCTGTTGATACCTGGTGATATCTTTTAATACCATACTTGCGGCATGCGTCCATAAGTACTGATGTTCCGATGATATTTGTATCAAGGAATACCTGTGGGTTTTCGATTGAACGGTCAACGTGTGACTCTGCTGCGAAGTTTACAACCATATCAGGATGCTCTTCCTCAAATAATTTGTATACGGCGTCACGGTCTGTGATGCTCTCCTTTACGAAACGGAAGTTTGGATTGTCCATTACAGGCTCAAGTGTTGAGAGATTTCCTGCATATGTGAGACAGTCTAAGCATACGATACGGTAATCCGGATATTTGTTAAGCATGTGAAATACGAAGTTACTTCCGATAAATCCTGCTCCACCTGTTACGATAATTGTCATTTTGATTTCCTCCTTAATATAACTGCTCGCGGTATTTTCCATCAAGTACGTCCTTTAAGTACTGTCCGTACTGGTTCTTCTTTACGAGCTCATATGTCTTTAATACTTCATCCTTTGTAATCCAGCCGTTTAAGTAAGCTATTTCCTCAAGACATGCTATCTTACGGTGCTGATGTGTCTCAACTGTCTTGACAAAGTTTGTGGCATCTACAAGGCTCTCATGTGTTCCTGTATCAAGCCATGTGAAGCCCTGTCCTAAAAGCTCTACATTGAGGGCTTTTTTCTCAAGATAGATTCTGTTAAGATCTGTTATCTCAAGCTCGCCTCTGGCTGATGGCTTAAGGTTCTTTGCGTACTCTACTACATTGTTGTCGTAGAAATAAAGACCTGTAACACAATAATTGCTCTTTGGATGCTCCGGCTTTTCCTCGATTGAAATAGCCTTTCCCTCTTTATCGAACTCTACGATACCGAATCTCTCAGGGTCATCTACATAGTAGCCGAATACTGTGGCGCCCTTGCCGCTCTCTGCGTTTTCAACTGCGGCCTTGAGTCTCTTGTTGAGTCCGTGTCCTGCGAAGATGTTGTCTCCGAGAACCATGGCTACTGTATCATCACCGATGAATTTCTCACCGATAACAAATGCCTGTGCAAGTCCGTCCGGGCTAGGCTGTACCTCGTAGGTGAGGTTGACACCAAACTGATGTCCATCTCCTAAGAGCTCCTTGAATCTTGGTGTATCCTGTGGTGTTGAAATGATCAGAATATCTCTGATACCTGCATTCATAAGCACTGACATAGGATAGTAGATCATTGGCTTGTCATAAATTGGAAGTAACTGCTTTGATGTTACCATTGTGAGTGGGTAAAGACGTGTGCCTGAACCTCCCGCTAATATAATACCTTTCATGTTGTTCTCCTTCAAACTGAAACTACGTGCTGCACTTGATGCTTTCGGTCTATAGAATACACTGACCTGATTCATCATTTACCTGCATTATAAAAGGTGCCCCAAGGGCACCTTCAAGTACTTTTTTATATTTTTAGCATTTTTCACAAAATATATGCTTATAATATCCTGTTTTTGAATCATTTTCGTGCAATAAATACACCTGCATCCTTTGTGATATGGAACCCTCTCTCTGTCTTCTTTCTGACAAATGCCGCAAATTCCTTATAGCGGTCCACAATATACCTGTTCTGGTTGCCGTGGCACGAAAGCACATACTCTATCACAGGCTCTGCTTTTTCTACCACAAGCTCATCCTCGTATCCATGCCAGCTTACCTCACCAAAGTATTT
>PPYE01778395.1_pt1 | contig 13994 bp, 10 predicted proteins | sample 1559881 | NCBI WGS metagenome assembly PPYE01 (sample SAMN08240022, study PRJNA423297) | Human gut metagenome, whole genome shotgun sequencing project.
CGCAGCCGGATGAGCCGCCTCCGCGACCGTGCCACCGAACTGGAAATCCTGATCAACGCCGATCTTTTCGACAGTGCCCGTGTGATTGCTTCCACGCTGGTCAGCAGCAATCACCGTTTGCTCAACGGACGGCGTTTCCCCACCTTATTTATCGATGAAGCCGCCCAGGCACTCGAAGCCGCCTGTTGGATCGCCATCCGAAAGGCCGACCGTGTGATTCTTGCCGGCGACCATTGCCAGCTCCCTCCTACAATCAAATGTATCGAAGCCGCCCGTGGCGGACTGGACCATACTTTAATGGAAAAAGTCGTGCAGCAAAAACCTTCTGCCGTCTCGCTGCTCAAAGTGCAATACCGGATGCACGAGGCAATCATGCGCTTTCCCTCCGAATGGTTCTACAACGGAGAACTGGAAGCCGCACCGGAAGTGCGCAACCGGGGTATCCTTGACTTCGACACTCCCATGAACTGGATAGATACCTCGGAAATGGACTTCCACGAAGAGTTTGTAGGCGAGAGCTTCGGGCGCATCAACAAGCAGGAAGCCAACTTGTTACTGCAAGAACTGGAAGCCTATATCAGCCGGATCGGCAAAGCACGCATCCTGGACGAGAGCATCGACTTTGGTCTGATTTCGCCCTACAAGGCGCAAGTGCAATACCTGAGAAGTAAAATCAGAGGAAGCAGTTTTCTCCGCCCTTTCCGCAGCCTCATCACGGTCAACACGGTAGACGGCTTTCAGGGACAGGAACGGGATGTCGTCTTTATCAGCCTCGTCCGGGCGAACGAGGACGGACAGATCGGTTTTCTGAATGATTTAAGACGAATGAACGTAGCCATTACCCGCGCCCGGATGAAACTTGTGATTTTGGGAGATGCAACCACTCTTACCAAGCATGCGTTCTACCGGAAACTGATACAGTATATCCGGCAGGAAGCGGTATCCTCCTGAATCATCGGGATAAAAAAAGAAGCCCCCTTTCTCACGAAAGAGGACTCCCATTTACAAACAAAACAAACAATGTTATTTTCCCACTAAATTCTGTTCCAAAAGCTCTGTCTTAAATTCAATTTAACGCATACTTTTTCCTGCTACAGAATAAAATTCTGCATCATATCAACGAATCACTAATGGAACACGAAATATAAAAAGGACTTGAAATGGTATTACAGCTACCATTCGGTAGAGAATAACTTAAATATCTTTTAATGTAACATTCTGATATACTATTTATTAAAGAAGAAATCATCTTCATACGTATCGATCTTCTGTAAGTAAAAAGTTTCTTCATTGCCTATTCTGTTTTATTTGTTGCCGTAAAGGTAATCATAAATGCTCTTTTTCACCTATATTATCAGTATCTTTTAATTTTTTTTTCTACTTTCATCCTTTTTCTATTACTCAAAAGACCGGTATCTACATAGAAAAGGCGGGAAAATACGCTTTTCCCGCCTTTTGAAAAACTTATATAGTATAAGTCTGATTAATTATTTTCCGGACGAAGTTTACGAACTGTCACGGCAGTCTGCCACATTTCGCTTTCGCGCAATGCTTTCAGTTCTTCTTCCAGTTTCTCACGATAATCCGGTTTGGAGTTAGAGTCGATTGAAATCTGTGCTTCGTTACCAGTCTTCACGCTGTGATACAACTTTTCAACTACCGGTTTGATAGCATCGTGGAAGGGGCCCATCCAGTCGAGAGCACCACGTTGAGCTGTAGTAGAGCAGTTAGCATACATCCAGTCCATACCGTTCTTTGCAAACAACGGCATCAATGACTGAGTCAGCTCTTCTACAGTTTCGTTGAATGCTTCGGAAGGAGTGTGACCGTTTTCACGTAACACTTCGTATTGTGCCAGCAACAGACCCTGGATAGCTCCCATCAATGAACCACGTTCGCCTGTCAGGTCGGAAGTAGCTTCGCGGATGAAAGTTGTTTCGAACAAATAACCTGAACCGATACCGATACCCAATGCGATTGTTCTGTCCATAGCGTTGCCTGTTGCATCCTGATAGATAGCGTATCCGTCAGCAACCGCTTTGTCATATGTCTTTCCCTGGCGTTGACCAACGATTACATTGAAACCGTTATCACGAAGGTTCAGAGCCTGTCCGGGACCTTGTACGCCATAACCGATTACAGCGATTGTTTCATTTTTCAATACTTCACGAGCTTTTTCCAATGGAAATTCATCACGGATAACTACATTTTCTACAGTTCCGCCAAAATTCAACTGTGCCATTTTTTTTGTTTTTTTGTTTTGATGACTTGCGCCATCTGTTATTAATTGATTTTATACTCTATATTATTCAAATATCACTTTGGAACGGCATACTACCTCGCTGCCGTTTTTCTTCACCTCTACATGAAACTCGTTTTCATTCACCTCATCACAGAAGAAAGAGAGTTCATCTCCGAAATAACTTTCAGCCACATACGCCATTTCAAACCGGCGGATACGTTTCGTCTGATACAGTTCTATCGGAAACAAGTCAAGTATGTGCTCGATATAACGAATACTGTTTACGTGTCCGTTAATATCGATATCACTGTATTTTGCCGTCAGCGTCGCAACAGGCTGATTGCTTGTCACCTTGATACGCGAAGGCTTTTCTATCGGGCAAGGTTCATCGCATATATAATCGACGATGCTTCCTCCATGCAATGCCAACAGATCGGCAGGCTTACGAGTATTCAGATTGATCATCGCCCATACGGAACGGGCATAGCCGATCTTCTTTCCATCCTTGTCAATGACGGCAAAGTTACGGTCGGTAAAGAGACGATAGACATTCTCCACCCATGTCTGAACCGAGAACTTCTCGTATTGGTAAGGCATCTCGTCCAGCTCGATCGCCAGACGGGAAAGCACCCATGTGTAATTGTCCTCGTTCAGCGTAGCAATACCAAATCCACGGTCGCTGGCATGAAAACCTGCGCAATTCAACAGATGATTTCCCAGCACGCCCATGGTTAGGCGGCCGTTAAAATCTACGTGAAACGGCTCTGCCACAAACTGATAAGTCCCTATTTTATTTTCTTCACTCATTACTCCTGTTCCTTTTTACTTTGCTTATACTTCGCTTCCTGTCCGTCCAGGAACTCATTCACACGTTCGAAACAGCTGGTAGTAATAGCCACACGACCCGAACGGACAAATTGCAGCACACATTTCAAAGCCCGAAGTTCTTCGTAAAGGGAAGTAATCTCTTCACTCATGCCGTTCTTCTCGACGATAGAGAATACCGGATTCACCTCTACAATGCGGGCATTATATCTGCGGATCACTTTAGATGCTTCCGGAGTCTCCTGAAAAGCAGGAGTAGATACCTTATATAAGGCTATCTCATGGAAATAAATCTCGTCTTCAGTAAAATAGTGCGCCTGAATCACATCAATCTTCTTTTCGATCTGCTTCACCACCTTTTCAATAGTGTCCTTATCAGTCCACGCTGTGATCGTATATTTATGTACTCCTTTAATGGAAGAAGCAGAAACGTTCAAACTCTCGATGTTTATTTGCCGACGGGTAAATACAGCGGTCACCTGATTCAGCAATCCGGCTATATTTTCAGAATGAACTATAATCGTATATAATGTCTTATCACTCATAACTTTCTAAATTAAGGATTAACATTCCAGCAACATCTGATTGACTGAACCGCCTGGAGGGGTCATCGGGAGGACATTGCCTTCTTCTACCACACAGGCTTCGAGCAGGAACGGCCCGTCTGTCGAGAGCATTTCGTCGATAGCCGCTTTCAATTCTTCCCGTGAAAAGACACGTTTGGAAGGAATATCGTAGGCGGAAGCGATTTTCATGTAATCCGGATTCAGCATCGGAGTAAATGAATAACGGCGATTAAAGAACATAGCCTGCCATTGGCGCACGTTGCCGAGATAATTGTTATTCAGGCAGATAATCTTCACCGGAGCTTTCTGTTCCATGATCGTACCCAGTTCCTGAATGTTCATTTGCAGTCCGCCGTCACCCATAAATACACATACAGTGCGGTCGGGACGGCCGAAAGTAGCTCCGATAGCTGCCGGAAGGCCAAAACCCATCGTGCCGAGTCCACCCGAAGTAACGATACTACGTTCCCTGGTATATTTAAAGTAGCGGGCAGAGATCATCTGATTCTGACCTACATCTGTCACCAATATGGCTTCGTGACGGGTCGCTTCGCTTACCGCACGCACCACTTCGCCCATACTCAGTGAATCCGTTGCAGGATGAAGTTCAGGACGAATGACTTTTTCTTCCTCTACCGCTTCATATTCCTTGAAACTATCGACCCACTCGGTGTGCCGGTTCTTTTTCAACAGTCCGGTCACAGCAGCCAGCGTCTTTTTGCAGTCGCCCAAAACGGCAATATCTACCTTTACATTCTTATTTACTTCCGCCGGATCAATGTCAAAATGGATCACTTTCGCTTGTTTGGCGTAAGTAGCCAGATTACCGGTCACACGGTCGTCGAAACGCATACCGACAGCAATCAGTACATCACATTTGTTAGTATTGATATTCGGTCCCAGATTTCCGTGCATACCCAGCATTCCTTTATTCAACGGATGATCGGTAGGCAATGCGGAAAGTCCGAGCAAGGTACAACCTGCGGGCATATCCGCCTTTTCGATAAAGATACGCAGTTCTTCCTGAGCGCTTCCCAGTTCCACTCCCTGTCCTACCAAGACAAGCGGGCGTTCGGCATTATTGATCAGTTCGGCGGCAGCCTTTACCGATTCTTCGTCTGTATCAGGAACCGGAACATAGCTGCGGATAAACTCCTGCTTTGTCGGCTCGTATTTCGTTTTTTCAACCTGCGCATTCTTGGCAAAGTCGAGTACCACCGGACCGGGACGACCACTACTGGCAATGTAGAAAGCACGTGCTATCGCCCAGGCTACGTCTTCGGCACGGCGAATCTGATAGCTCCATTTAGCGATTGGCTGAGTGATACCTACGAGATCGACTTCCTGAAAAGCGTCTGTTCCAAGAAAGCCTGTTCCCACCTGTCCTGCAATGACAACGATAGGCGTACTGTCTATCATCGCATCTGCAATACCTGTGATCGTATTGGTTGCTCCGGGGCCGCTTGTCACCAAGCAAACACCGACTTTACCCGATACACGGGCGTAGCCTTGTGCCGCATGGGCAGCTCCCTGTTCATGGCGAACCAAGATATGGTTCAATGTATTTTGATGGTCGTACAGGGCATCGAACGTAGGCATGATGGAACCGCCGGGATAACCGAAAATGGTAGTCACTCCCTGATGTTCCAGAGAGCGCATCATTGCCTCTGCGCCTGTTATTAAGTCCTTACTCATAGTTCTTTAATGGATAATGGATGATTCATAATGGATAATGAAGTGGATCAGTCTATTAATCTCACTGCTCCCTTATCGGCAGAGCTTACCATGCTGGCGTATGCTTTCAGGCTCTTCGGCACGTAACGGTCACGGGTGACGGGAGTCATCGGGCGGGCAGCCAGTTCTTCATCTGTTAGTCGCACGTTAATCGTTCGGGCGGGAATGTCGATTTCGATGATATCTCCATCTACTATTTTTCCTATATTACCTCCGGCAGCGGCTTCGGGAGAAACGTGTCCGATACTCAATCCGGAAGTTCCACCACTGAAACGTCCGTCGGTAATCAAGGCACATTCTTTGCCGAGGTGACGGGATTTGATATAAGAAGTCGGGTAAAGCATTTCCTGCATACCGGGACCGCCCTTCGGACCTTCGTGCGTGATGACGACAACGTCGCCGCTGACGACTCGGCCTCCGAGGATGCCTTCACAGGCTGCTTCTTGTGAGTCGAATACTTTGGCAGGTCCGGTAAACTTCCAGATGCTTTCGTCTACACCCGCCGTTTTTACTACGCAACCGTCCTGAGCGATATTTCCTTTCAGTACCGCCAGGCCTCCGTCCTTGCTATAGGCGTGCTCCAGATCACGGATACATCCGTTCGCGCGATCTTTATCTAATTCCTGATAATAAGCTCCCTGAGAACCAAGTACGAGATTGAATCTGTTTCCTGCCGCACTTGAATATTTGCTCATTGCTTTTTCCGTAACGTTCGGGCTGGTAATTGAATATTGATCGATCGCTTCCGCCAGCGACATGCCATCCACACGGAGAACGGAAGTATCAATCAGACCGCCTTTTGCCAACTCTGCCAGGATAGCAATGATGCCACCCGCACGGTTAACGTCCTGAATATGATATTTTTGAGTATTCGGAGCGACTTTACACAGGCAGGGTGTCTTGCGTGACAGCATATCGATGTCGTCCATCTTGAAATCGACTCCTGCCTCATGTGCCACGGCCAACAGGTGAAGCACCGTATTGGTAGAACCGCCCATCGCAATATCCAGCGTCATGGCATTGAGGAATGCCTGACGGGTAGCTATGCTGCGGGGAAGTACACTTTCGTCACCTTCTTCATAATATTTCATTGCATTTTCCACAATCAGTTTGGCAGCATCTTCAAACAGTTTCGTACGATTTTCGTGCGTAGCCACGATTGTGCCGTTTCCCGGAAGAGCCAAGCCGATAGCTTCATTCAGACAGTTCATCGAGTTTGCCGTAAACATTCCGGAACAACATCCGCAGGTAGGACAGGCATTCTGTTCGATATTCGCTACTTCCTGATCGCTTACACTGTCGTCCGCTGATTTAATCATGGCATCGATCAAGTCCAGATGCTGACCGTTCCACTCTCCGGCTTCCATCGGTCCGCCGGATACAAATACGGTAGGGATATTCAGGCGCATGGCAGCCATCAGCATCCCTGGGGTAATCTTATCGCAGTTGCTGATACATACCATTGCATCCGCCTTGTGCGCATTGACCATATATTCTACGCTGTCCGCTATGATATCACGGGAAGGAAGCGAGTAAAGCATTCCGTCATGTCCCATAGCGATACCGTCATCAATAGCAATCGTATTAAATTCCGCAGCGAAGCATCCCAGCTTCTCAATTTCCGCCTTCACCAACTGCCCGATTTCATGCAGGTGCACGTGTCCCGGAACAAATTGTGTAAACGAATTGACGATAGCGATAATGGGTTTTCCCATCTGATTTTTCTTCATGCCGTTGGCTGCCCATAATGCGCGGGCTCCCGCCATGCGACGGCCTTGTGTACTAAACGAACTGCGTAATTGCTTTTTCATTTCAATCTATCTTTTAATTAAAGAGCCTCCCTCACATCAGTGAGAAAGGCTCCAAATTCTATCTTTTATGGTACGAATACATACACAAAACCTTTCTCACGCTCTTGATGGCACCACCACGACGCGAATAATATGCAGAACTGCTAGGTTAATAGATGTATGTAATATATTCATATCTTCTTTTCTTTATTTTCGTGCTGCAAAGGTAAGGGCTTTTTTATTATCTCCAAACAAATCGAAGAAAAAAATCACTAAAAAGCGAATAATCGTAAGAAAAGAACGGTAATAAACCTAAATTTTATCACTTAAAGGTTGAATTTGCAACTATCAGTTAGTAGAGAATGACTGTCCATTTCTGACAAAAGCGCTTAATAATCTGAAATTTACTCCGTATGCACCCGGTAGCAAGCAAATTATTCGTATCTTTGTCCACCCTAAATAAGGGATTTATTAATTAGAAACTATAAATATCAGATGGAAACAGTAGAAAACAAGTACATCACCGTTGCATATAAGCTATATACAGTGGAAGATGGTGAAAAAGAATTGTTCGAAGAAACAAATGCAGAACATCCTTTTCAGTTCATTTCAGGATTAGGCACAACGCTCGAAAGCTTCGAGAACCAGATAACAGCTCTTTCAAATTCAGGAACTGGTGAAGATGATGAGCGGTGAAGGTTGCGGTTGCGGATGCGACAGCTGCGGCAGCGACTGTGGCGATGACTGCGGTTGCGAAGGCGGACACTGCCACTAATTTTAAGTAATAGGTAATAAGTATTAAGTATTAATTCCATGCGGATATAGGCGGAAGTTAATACTTAATACTTTTTTTATGCCGTTATTCCAGCTATTACCTATTACTTATTACTTGTTACTTATTACCTGTTAACATCCTCCTTTGTGCGTCATGATATCAAGCACCATCTTATCCGTTTCGTTCATGGCCTGCGAGCCGATTCTTGTCAAGTTACGAATGCTTTGATCGACATCTTCGTCAATAATGCCTTCTACAGAAGTCACACAACGGTCCTCCATTGCCATCATAGCAGATAATACGGCTGTTGAGACTCCGGTTGTTACTTTGAGTGCGCAGCTCGGTTTTGCACCGTCGCAAATCATTCCCGTCAGGTTGGCAATCATGTTTTGAACGGCAAAGGCTACCTGATTATAGTTTCCACCCATCAGCCAGGTGATTCCGCAACTGGAACCCGTGGCAGCTACTACACAGCCACACAAGGCAGAGAGACGTCCCAAACTTTGTTTAATATAGATTACAGTGAGATGACTCAGCATTAAGGCGCGGATCAGTTCCTCTTCGGTTTTACCATTTTCTTCGGCAAATACGACAACGGGAAGTGTGGCGGATATGCCCTGATTGCCACTGCCGGAGTTACTCATGACGGGAATCATTGCACCGGCCATTCTGGCGTCGCAAGCGGCGGAAGTATAAGATAGTATATGAGAGAATACGCTGTCACCCATCACTTTATGTTCATACGTTCCACGGAGCATCTTACCTAAAGAATGCCCATAATTGCCTTTAAAGGCTTGCTCGGCGGCTGCTTTGTTCAGACGTGCCGTATCGAGAATAAAACGGATTTCATCCAGAGGGGATGTCAGGGCAAAATCATAGACTTTGCGCAGATTCAGTTCCAGTGAAGCGTCTTCTTCCTCTTCATTGGCAGTCTGTTGCTTGTCAAGCAGTACTTTTTCATCCGTAGCTATATAGACAAAGGTAGTATGTCCGCCGGCAATCACAGCCGTCGCTTTTTGGCTGCCGGCTGTGCAGATTACTTCGATGTACAGTTTTTCCGTAATATCTTCTTTGAGAGAAATACAGATTCGCTTCTCTGCGATAAACAGTTTGCCTTGTTCTACTGCCTCCGGTGTGCAGTCTCTCAACACTTCCAATTGATATTCCGATCGGCCGATCAACGCTCCCAAGGCTACAGCTATAGGAAGTCCGACCATATCTGTGCCGGGGATACCGACTCCCATTGCATTCTTTAATATATTGGCACTCAATAACACCTCAATCTTTTCCGGTTTCATTCCTAATGTTTCGGCAGCTTTAGCTACACAAAGCGCTACCGCAATGGGTTCCGTACACCCTATCGCCGGAATCACCTCTTTTTTGATCAAGTCTATTATCTGTTTTCTTTCCGATTCAATCATACCCTATAAGGCTTTAGTTTCCACAAAAGTAGAAAATTCTTTTTTATCAAACATCCATTAGTGAACAAATAAAATTGCAGATTGTTATAAAATCTTCCAAGAACCGAACTTTAACAGTTAGAATAGTAGAAAAATGAAAGCAAAACACGGTATTCTTTATTTGCTGCTAGCCATTTTCTCTTCTTCTTGCATTCGCGAAGAAGCTCCCAATGCAGAGGCAGACATACTCAGTTGCAGATTGCCGGGAGTAGTCATGACAACGAGTCCGATTATCACTAATAATTCCATCAATATATTTGTAGGACCGGGAACGGACATTTCATCCCTTGCACCCGAATTTACATTGACTCCGGGAGCCACTATCGATCCTCCCAGTGGGACGGCTAGAGATTTCCATTCGCCTCAGCAATATACCGTTACGGCTGCCGATGGCTTTTGGAAGAAGAAGTACACCGTATCCGTTATTGATACGGAACTTGCTACTATTTACAATTTTGAGGATACGCTCGGCGGACAGAAATACTACATCTTCGTAGAACGGGAAGGAGAAAAAGTGGTGATGGAATGGGCCAGCGGAAACGCAGGTTATGCAATGACCGGAGTTCCCAAGACAGCCGACGACTATCCGACTTTTCAGTTTGCAAACGGAAAAACCGGAAAATGCCTGTCCTTAGTAACCCGCAGTACCGGATTCTTCGGTAGCATTATGGGAATGCCTATCGCAGCCGGGAACCTGTTTATCGGCTCTTTTGATGTAGGAAATGCAATGAGCAATCCACTGAAAGCGACCAAATTCGGTCTGCCTTTCCGGCATATACCAACTTATCTGGCAGGCTATTACAAGTATAAAGCCGGAGATCAGTTTACAGAAGGCGGCAAACCCGTCAGTGGCAAACGGGATATATGCGATATTTATGCCATCATGTATGAGACCAGTGAATCTGTGCCGACTCTTGACGGAACGAATGCTTTCACCAGTCCCAACCTGGTTTCAATAGCACGCATTGACGACGCCAAAGAGACGGACGAGTGGACATACTTTAAACTTCCCTTCCATATGTTATCCGGAAAATACATAGATAAAGAGAAGCTAACAGCAGGAAAGTATAATGTAGCTATCGTATTCACTTCCAGCCTGGAAGGAGATCATTTTAACGGAGCTATCGGAAGTACATTGTTGATTGATGAAGTCGAACTAATCTATCGCTCGGAAGACTGATTCCATTCGACCAACGATCTGATAGCAGCTATGGAAGGCAGAACAGAGCAACTATAATGAAATAACTAATGATTTAATAATAATGAAAAGATGAAAATCCATTCCTATATATTCAGTTTACTCGCCTGTCTGGTGATAGCCCTCCCCGGCTATTCACAGGTTGACAGAAACGAAACACTTATTCGCTCCGCTCTTCACGGACTGGAATATGAAATCAAAGCAGGGTTCAGCATCGGCGGTACAGCCCCGCTCCCGCTGCCTGTCGAAATCCGTTCGATTGACGGCTATAACCCAACGCTGGCTATCAGCATCGGAGGAGAAGTAACCAAATGGTTTGCCGTTCAAAATAAGCTCGGAGTCATTGTAGGGCTGCGACTGGAGAATAAAGCCATGACAACGGAAGCTACCGTCAAAAACTATAATATGGAAATCCTCGGACAGGGAGGAGAAAGAATCAGCGGTGTCTGGACAGGAGGAGTCAAAACCAAAGTCCACACTTCCGGACTGACAATTCCTCTAATGGCTACTTACAAGTTGAGCAACCGTTGGAATATTAAAGCCGGACCTTATTTTTCGTATCTGCTTTCAAGAGAATTTTCGGGGCACGTATATGAAGGATACCTGCGTGAAGGCGACCCCGTAGGCCCCAAAGTCGAATTTACGGATGGTAAAATCGCTACTTATGACTTCTCGGACGACCTGAGACATTTTCAGTGGGGCCTGCAAATAGGAGCCGGATGGAGAGCATTCAAACATCTCAATATATATGCAGACCTCACCTGGGGATTGAATGATATCTTCAGAAATGACTTTCAGACCATTACTTTTGCTATGTATCCGATCTACTTGAATATCGGATTCGGATATGCTTTCTAGCTGACCAAAGACGGATTAATCCTTACCGGATTCCTCCACCTGCTTCACACCGGAGAAAGCAACTTTCACGGTCTGCTTCAATGCAGGTACTTTTACCTGAATATTCATTGTAGCATTTCCACTTTGCACCGTTCCTTCTATACTGGTGGCACAGGTACCCAAAGCAGCGGCATCCCCCTGAAAAGTAAGGTCTTGCTGTCCGGTGAAAGTCGAAGCGTCCGTTTCCTTTTTCACTGCACACTTGTCTATTACGATATCGCCGAACTTTAATATGTTTCCGTTTATAAACAGTTCAAATTCCTTCAGTTCCATCTTTACTTCCGTATCACTGACCTGAGAGAAAGTAATAAACTTCGGAAGTCCGTCGGCAATCACAACTTCCTGGTCAGAGCCATCGGGCAGCATTGAAATATCAAGATTTCCCCAATACGTTCCCACCACATCGGGAGCAGTCACCACAGCCTCTTCTTCCGGAGGAGTCGTTTCATCATTGACCGTATTATCATCATCACTGCTACAAGCCGTCAAAAGAGAGACAGAGCATATCAATGCCCACAAATACAATAGATTCTTTTTCATAATTTTCGGGTTTAGTTATTAAATAATCGTCATTTATAAACTAAAAAGAGGAAAAAAGGTTCAATTTGCTTCCTTTTCCGAAGATATTTTGAATTCACAACCTTCTTATCGAAAACTTTGTTATATTTGCATAGAGTAATTTTAAAAAAGCCACAACTATGTTTAATTCATTTGGCAACATCTTTCGGCTCACCAGCTTCGGCGAGTCTCATGGAAAAGGAGTTGGGGGAGTAATTGACGGATTTCCTTCCGGAATCACAATCGACGAAGAATTTGTACAACAAGAACTAAATCGACGCCGTCCGGGACAATCCATCCTCACCACACCACGCAAGGAAGCGGATAAAGTGGAGTTTCTTTCAGGCATCTTCGAAGGCAAATCAACCGGATGTCCTATCGGATTTATCGTTTGGAACGAGAATCAACATTCCAATGACTACAATAACCTGAAAGAGGTATACCGCCCTTCACATGCGGATTACACCTACAAAGTGAAGTACGGCATCCGTGATCATCGCGGCGGCGGACGTTCTTCTGCCCGCGAGACTATTTCACGCGTAGTAGCCGGCGCATTGGCTAAATTAGCCCTTCGCCAGTTAGGAATCAGCATCACAGCTTATACATCGCAAGTCGGTGCCATCAAATTGGAAGGCACTTATTCCGACTATGATCTCGACCTGATCGAAACAAACGATGTACGTTGTCCGGACCCTGAAAAGGCGAAGGAAATGGCAGACCTTATATATAAGGTAAAAGGCGAAGGCGATACCATCGGAGGTACGCTGACCTGTGTCATCAAAGGATGTCCTATCGGATTGGGGCAACCTGTGTTCGGCAAACTGCACGCCGCCTTGGGCAACGCCATGCTCAGTATCAATGCCGCCAAAGCCTTCGAATATGGAGAAGGATTCAAGGGACTGAAGATGAAAGGCTCCGAGCAGAACGACGTATTCTTCAACAACAACGGACGGATTGAAACGCATACCAACCACTCCGGAGGTATTCAGGGAGGAATCAGTAACGGACAGGATATTTACTTCCGTGTAGTATTCAAACCGATTGCTACCCTGCTGATGGAGCAGGAAACGGTGAACATCGACGGCGTAGATACGACATTGAAAGCCCGCGGACGTCATGACGCCTGTGTACTGCCACGTGCCGTACCTATCGTAGAAGCAATGGCTGCCATGACCATCCTTGATTATTATCTGTTGGATAAGACAACGCAGCTTTAATAAGTATCAATATGTCAATCTACCCATGTGCCAATACCTGCACTAAAAATCTGTCAGGCTATTGGCACATAGGCTAAATAACCGCCAGTAAACTATTCATTATGAACGAAATTCAAAAATATATCGCAGCGAACGAACCGAAGATTATGGAGGACCTGTTCAGCCTCATCCGTATTCCCAGTATCAGCGCCCTGCCGGAACATCACGACGATATGCTGGCTTGCGCCCAACGCTGGGCACAACTACTGCTCGAAGCCGGAGTGGATGAAGCATTGGTGATGCCTTCCAAGGGTAACCCGATTGTTTTCGCACAAAAGATCGTTGACCCGAATGCCAAAACAGTATTGGTCTACGCCCACTACGACGTAATGCCTGCCGAACCGCTGGAACTGTGGAAAAGCCAGCCCTTCGAACCCGAAGTACGGGACGGATACATCTGGGCACGCGGAGCGGATGATGACAAAGGACAATCCTTTATCCAGGTCAAAGCCTTCGAATATCTCGTCAAGAACGAACTGCTGAAAAATAACGTCAAGTTTATCTTCGAAGGAGAAGAGGAAATCGGCTCTCCCAGCCTGGAAGCCTTCTGCGAAGAGCATAAAGAGCTGTTGAAAGCAGACGTTATCCTGGTTTCGGATACCAGCATGCTGGGTGCCGAACTTCCATCCCTCACCACCGGTCTGCGCGGACTGGCTTACTGGGAAATAGAAGTGACCGGACCGAACCGTGACC
>PPYE01433375.1_pt1 | contig 13991 bp, 11 predicted proteins | sample 1559881 | NCBI WGS metagenome assembly PPYE01 (sample SAMN08240022, study PRJNA423297) | Human gut metagenome, whole genome shotgun sequencing project.
CAGATACTGGCGGACGCGGAGATCGAGCTGCCGTACGTATTCCGTCAACCACCAAGACACAAGGTGACCGTTACCTTTGCCCTGTGGTGCGGCGTACAGGAATGGATTCTTGACGATCAGCCATTCCCGGTACAGAGAGAACTCTTTGCCCGGCCGGAACAGACCAGCAAAAGAAATCTGTTTGTCTTCGGCTGCTGTACGATCGGGCTGCCTTTTTTCATTGCCCGCGCATGGCTCAGGGAAAATAAAAATCTCTCTAAAGCCGTCAAAAAAGCAAATGAAACGGTATACCGCCTGAGCGGCTATAATTACAGTCCGAGGCAGCGGCATACGGATTATTTTGCCGCAAAATATGAGCAGTATGTATCTCTTCACAAAAAACTGTCTGGCAATAAGGTGCTGTTTTTATCCGAGCGTCTGCCGGAAGAAGGCGGCAATCTGCAGCTGATCCGGGAAAGATTTGCCGGCGACCCGGACATAGAAGTCACAGAATTCATCAACACCCACACCGTGGATGCATTAAATAAAAAAGACCTGAGGGAGTGTGCCAGAAAATGTGCCGAAGCCCGGGTAATCATCCTGGAGGACTTCTACCCGCAGCTCCACCAGCTGAACATCCGCCGGGAGACCAAGATTGTCCAGCTCTGGCACGCCTGCGGCGCCTTTAAGACCTTCGGCCTCACCCGAATGGGCAAGCCCGGCGGCGCGCCGCAGAGCTCCATGAATCACAGAAACTATGACTTCGTCAGCGTCAGCAGCGAAACAATCCGCGACATCTACGCGGAAGCCTTCGCCATTCCGACCAGCAAGGTGAAGGCTCTCGGCGTGCCACGGACAGACGCACTCTTCGACTGGGAGCGAAAACGTAAAACAAGGGAGGAACTCTACAAGAAATATCCGTTCCTCCGCGACCAGAAAGTGATCCTTTTCGCCCCGACCTTCCGTGGCGACGGCAACAAGGACGCCTATTATCCGGAAGACGCCTTCCGCCTGGAAGCATTTATGAAAAAAATGCCGGAAGACACCGCATGCATCATCAAACATCATCCGTTTGTCCATCAGCCGGTGGAGATACCGCCAAAATGGCAGAACCGCGTGCTTGACCTGACCGGAAAAGACCATATTAACGACCTGATGCTCATCACCGATCTGCTCATCACCGACTACAGCTCCAGCATCTTCGAGGCGGCGATCCTGGAAGTGCCGATGCTCCTCTATGCCTTCGACGAAGAAGAATACATGGCAAGCCGGGACTTCTACTTTGCCTATGAAGAAATGGTTCCGGGCCCGGTGGAGCATACCTTCTCAGCCATGACAAGAAAAGCGGCCCGCATGGTGGCTGGACAGTGGGACCCGACGGAGGAAGAAAGAAAAAAAGATGTGCTGGCAGAGACAGCGGATGCAGCCTCATCTCTATCGCAGCGGATGGAGCAGTTCCGGGAAGCGTTCCTAAGCGCTCTGGACGGGCACAGCACCGAGCGAATTGCGAAATATATCAAGGAGAATTATCTGGAAAATGGTGAGTAAAAGAATAAAAAAACTGGCGACAGCCGTCTGCATGATGGTTGTCGGTCTGGCAGCGGGAATGATGACCGCGGCGGCACTTTGCCCTTCCGCGGCGGCGCCCCTCCAGACGCAGGCAAAAGCCATCACCACAGTGAAGAAAAAGCAGAATATTAAAATGAAGAAACTGACGCCGTCCCTGAAACGTAAAATCGCAGCGTCCACCCCGGCAGAGAACGCCGGCAGTGACCTGACGCTGCGCTATCCGGCCGCCCGGCTCACTACGGCAAGGCTGCCGCAGGGTTACACCCACGACGATACATATTATTATTACCTTTCCCAGCTGGCCAACACCGGAAAACATAAAAATGACCTGCGGCTCACCCGCATAAAATACAAAGGATTTGGGAAATATACCGTAGACTATATGACCTTGAAACAGTTCGGCCACGGAACAAACCTGGATTGCGTTACCGTGAACGGAGTCACCTGGCTCTGGACCGGCAGCGACCCCGCCGGCAGCAGCCAGAGTACATCCACTGTCACCTGTTTTACCTTCCACGCCGGTACAACCCTGCGCCGCCACGGCCAGTATACTTACCGCATCCTGGTCTCCGGCTCCGGCGGCAGCCGTTACGCCGCCAACTGCTTCCCGGCCATCAGCGCAGACGGCCGCCAGCTGGCAGTACGCTTTACCAGTAATGGCGGTCAGCAGTTCCAGATCTACGATCTGACAGACGGCACGACCATCCGCCCAAAGAAAGTTAAGAAAACCGTAAGAATAAAAAGCACACCCGGCGACTTCCAGGGGTTTGACATCTGCGGTACAACCATATATACTTTGGAAGGCACCAGAAGCAGGAGCGAAATGCGCGAGTTGGGCAAAGTCTCCGACTTCGCCCCGATCCGCATCCGTGCCTACGATTACAAAACGAAAACTACCACAGCCCGCAAAATCAAAGGCGCTAAAGCCATAAGCCACCGGGAACCGGAAGGCATACAGGTGGCAGCGGACGGAACCATCGAGCTTATGATTGCCTCCCATTACAAAGAACTGTACACCTGTGTCAACATATATGAGGTAAAGGGCGGGACAAAATAGGCAGTTTTCCGTTGTCTAAAAAGAAAGAATATGATATAGTATATGAAATTAATTTGCTAAAATATGACATTTATAATGAATAAATATATTTCAGATATTTGAAGAACGGACAACATTAATTTGTTTGATATTGATAAAAATACCTAAAATATTCAGGAGGAAATGTATTATGAAGGGGATTATCCTGGCAGGTGGTTCAGGAACCAGACTGTATCCATTGACAAAAGTGACGAGCAAACAGCTGCTTCCTATTTATGATAAGCCGATGATTTATTATCCGATGAGCGTGATGATGATGGCAGGAATCCGCGATATCCTGATTATCTCCACACCGATGGATACGCCAAGATTTGAAGCACTCTTGGGAGACGGCCATCAGTTTGGCGTTAATTTAAGCTACGCTGTACAGCCGAGTCCGGACGGTCTCGCTCAGGCGTTCATCATCGGGGAAGACTTTATTGGTGATGATTCCGTTGCCATGGTCCTCGGCGATAATATTTTCCATGGGCACGGTCTTAAAAAGCGCCTTCGTGCAGCGGTAGAAAGAGCAGAAAAGGATTCCGGAGCGACAGTATTCGGATATTATGTGGATGATCCGGAACGATTCGGCATCGTGGAATTTGATAAAGAAGGAAAAGCTATTTCCATCGAAGAAAAACCGGAACATCCAAAGAGTAATTACTGCGTAACTGGTTTATATTTCTATGATAACCGTGTAGTAAACTATGCAAAGAATCTGAAACCATCTGCCCGCGGCGAGCTGGAGATCACCGATCTGAACAGAATTTACCTGGAAAATCAGGAACTTCATGTGGAACTGCTGGGACAGGGATTTACCTGGCTGGATACCGGTACTCATGAGAGTCTCGTGGATGCAACCAACTTTGTGAAAACTGTGGAGCAGCATTCTCACAGAAAAATTGCCTGCCTGGAAGAACAGGGATATATCAACGGCTGGATTGGCGAGAAAGAGATGCTGGAAACCTACGAAATCATGAAGAAAAATCAGTATGGACAGTATCTGAAAGATGTGTTGGATGGGAAATATCTGGACTAAGGATATATTCTGTATAATTATATAAAGAAGAGGATTGAAATTATGACAATTATCGTAACCGGCGGAGCCGGATTTATCGGAGCAAACTTTGTATATCTGGAATTAAAAGAACATCCGGAAGACCGGATTGTCTGCATCGACAAACTGACCTACGCAGGTAATCTGGAGACATTGAAAGACGCCATGGAGAATCCAAACTTCCGTTTTGAGAAGATGGACATCTGTGACAGAGAAGCAGTGTTTAAATTATTTGAAGAAGAAAAACCGGATATCGTTGTGAACTTTGCAGCAGAAAGTCACGTGGATCGTTCTATCGAAGACCCGGGTATCTTCCTGCAGACAAATATCATTGGAACGCAGGTGATGATGGACGCCAGCCGTAAATACGGCGTGAAACGTTATCATCAGGTGTCCACAGATGAGGTGTATGGAGACCTTCCGCTGGATCGTCCGGACTTATTCTTCACAGAAGAAACTCCGCTGAAAACCAGCAGCCCGTACAGCTCTTCCAAGGCAGGAGCAGACCTTTTAGTAAACGCATACCATCGTACATTTGGACTGCCTACTACAATCTCCAGATGTTCCAACAACTATGGTCCATATCAGTTCCCTGAGAAGTTAATTCCGCTGATGATTGCCAACGCACTGGCGGATAAACCGCTTCCGGTATATGGAGAGGGTCTGAATGTTCGTGACTGGCTTTATGTGGAAGATCACTGCAAAGCCATTGATTTAATCATTCGTGAAGGGAAAGTCGGCGAAGTTTATAACATCGGCGGCCATAACGAGATGAAAAATATTGATATCGTAAAGATTATCTGTGAGGCTCTGGGCAAACCGGAATCTCTGATTACCCATGTCACCGACCGAAAAGGACATGACATGCGCTATGCCATTGACCCGGCGAAGATTCACAGAGAGCTGGGCTGGCTTCCGGAAACCATGTTCAAGGACGGAATTAAAAAGACAATCCAGTGGTATCTGGACAACAAGGAATGGTGGGAAAGAATTATTTCCGGCGAATATCAGAACTACTATGCATCCATGTACGGCGACCGCTTAAAAGACGCCGAATAGACAGAAGAAATGATACGCCCTATTTTGATGAAAGTTGAGATAGGGCTTTCGCTGCGTTCAGGGATAATTCATAATTCGTTTATAATTATAAAAAGACACAATTCGAACAGAATAGTAGTATATGTTGACAGATAACAGATGTTGACAAACACAGGAGGCAGAAATGAAAGTATTTGTTACGGGTGTCAAAGGACAGCTGGGCTACGATGTGGTCAATGAGCTGGAAAAACGTGGACATACAGCTATCGGCGTCGATATCGAAGATCTGGATATCACAGATGCCGCAGCAGTAGATAAAATGATTACAGAAGCAGCGCCGGAAGCAGTTATTCACTGCGCAGCCTGGACGGCAGTGGACGCTGCAGAGGATAACGAAGAAAAATGCCGTCAGGTTAATGTTAACGGCACAGAAAATATAGCAAAAGTCTGCAAAAAACTGAACTGCAAAATGATGTACATTTCCACAGACTATATTTTCGACGGAAAGGGAACCCGTCCATGGGAACCGGACGACCCGGTTACAACTCCATTAAATGTCTATGGTCAGACGAAATACGAAGGCGAGCTGGCCGTTCGCAATAACGTGGAAAAATTCTTCATCGTCCGCATTGCCTGGGTATTCGGCAAGGGCAAAAACTTCATTAAAACCATGCTGAATCTCGGAAAAACCCATGATCATCTCACCGTGGTAAATGATCAGTACGGAACCCCGACCTACACTTACGATCTGGCAAGACTTCTGGTAGATATGATCGAAACCGACAAATACGGCAATTATCATGCAACCAACGAAGGCGGCTACATCACCTGGTATGACTTCGCCTGCGAGATCTTCCGCCAGGCCGGCATGGATGTGGACGTAGAGCCAGTGAGCAGCGCCCAGTATGCAGCCAAGGCAAAACGACTGGAGAACAGTCGGATGAATAAGCAGAAACTGGTGGATAATGGATTTGAGCCGTTGCCGGATTGGAAAGATGCGCTGGGAAGATATTTGGGGACGGTAGAGAAATAATAAAACCTTAGAAGGATTGTGTGTGTTGGATTTGGCACAAAATGGTGATAGAAAAAAGAAAGTTTGAGGAGATTATATGACTTCAAATCAAAAACAGCATGTATTCATTGTTGGTTCAAAAGGAATTCCGGCAGCATATGGTGGATTTGAAACGTTTGTAGAAAAATTAACAGAATATAGAAAAAGCGAAAAAATAAAATATCATGTAGCGGTATTATCGGATCATGCAGAGGAGTATGAACATAATGGGGCACATTGTTTTTGTGTAAAGGTTCCTAATATCGGGAGTGCAAAAGCAATCTATTATGATTGTGCTGCTTTAAATTATTGTATTAAATATTGTAAGCAACATCCAGAAATTCAGAAACCCATTTTTTATGTGTTGGCTTGTAGAATAGGGCCGTTTATTTCATATTTTAAAAAACAGGTTCGAGCATTGGGCGGAAAATTGTATGTGAATCCGGACGGGCATGAGTGGAAAAGAGCAAAGTGGAATAAGGCAATTCGCAAATATTGGAAATATTCTGAGTCTAAAATGGTAAAATACGCAGATTTATTAATATGTGATAGTGTGAATATCGAAAAATATATCAAAGAAGAATATGCGCAATATAGTCCGAAGACAACGTTTATTGCATATGGTTCTGAGACAAACAGATCTGCTTTGGAAGATGATGATAGTAAATGGGTAAATTGGTGCCGTGAACATCATGTGAAGCCAAAAGAATATTATCTTGTGGTTGGCCGTTTTGTACCTGAAAATAATTACGAAACGATGATACGTGAATTCATGGCTTCTGACACGACAAAATCATTTGTATTGATTACAAATGTTACTGATAAATTCCGGGATGAATTAAAAGGGAGAACACATTTTCAAAATGATTCACGTATTAACTTTGTAGGTACAGTTTATGATCAGGAACTTCTAAAAAAGATACGTGAAAATGCTTATGGATATTTTCATGGACATGAAGTTGGTGGGACGAATCCCAGCTTGTTAGAAGCGCTTGGTTCAACGGATTTGAATTTGCTGCTAGGCGTTGGATTTAATCGCGAGGTAGCAGGCGATGCGGCGTTATATTGGTCAAAGAAAGATGGAAGTCTCGCAAAAATGATTGAAAAAGCAGATGAAATGACGGATGAAGAAATTCTAAGCTATGGAGAAAAAGCTAAGAGAAGAATACAGAACGCATATACTTGGGATATCATTGTAAATAGATATGAAAAAATATTTATAAAAAACAGATAACGATATATAAACAGTATAGTTATTGGTAAAATGGAGGTTTATTATGGGTCAGATTAAAGTGGAAAAATGTCCAATTGAAGGATTGTATGTCATTGAACCAACTGTTCATGGAGATAACAGAGGTTATTTCATGGAAACCTATAATCAAAATGATATGCATGAGGCTGGTTTGGACATGGTTTTTGTACAGGATAATCAGTCTATGAGTAAAAAGGGTGTTTTACGTGGCCTTCATTTTCAAAAAAAATATCCTCAGGGAAAATTGGTCAGAGTAATAAAAGGTACAGTTTTTGATGTTGCTGTTGATTTGAGACCGGAAAGTGAAACGTATGGTAAATGGTATGGAGTAGAATTAAGTGAAAAAAACAAAAAACAATTTTACATCAGTGAAGGATTTGCACATGGATTCCTCGTTCTTTCTGATGAAGCAGAATTTTGCTACAAATGTACAGACTTCTACCATCCGGGTGATGAAGGTGGCCTGGCGTGGAATGATCCGGATATTGGGATAGAATGGCCACAAGTGCAAGGAGTGTATAGGGGAACTTCTCGGGGAGAGGGATATTCGTTAGTGGATGGAACTCCTTTGAATCTTTCTGAAAAAGATCAGCAATGGGAAACGATTTGTAAGTTGAAAATATAATGTGATAATTAAATTTATTGGAATAATAATATTAAATTTTGGATAGACAAGTGGAGAATCAGATTATGAAAAAAGAAAAGAAAATATATGTAAAACAGCTTTTTTATGAATTATTATTAAAATGGAAACAAATAGTAGTGTGCATGATTGCTTTCGCAGTTTTAGCTAATATATTTTTTTGTATCAAATATTATATGGCAGTACAGAAAACTGTAGCGGAACAACAGGAAAATACACAGGAAGTTGATATATCCATTTATAAAGATGCTCTAAGTGAAACTGATGCAAAATTAGTAGAAGATTATTTCCAAATGTATAAGAAACATCGGGAAACCTATGATAAAATTCTTGAATATTATGATGAATCAATAAAAATAAATTTAGATCCAGGTTGTATTCCGGCAGTGAACATAGAATATAAAATTGATAATTGTGAAGAATCGGAAGATTTTGTTGACACACTGATGTTCCAGGTGGAGAATAACGCAGTTGCAAAAAAAATTATTAACGAGTTGGGATTAGATACTCAGGAATCCTATATTTGGGAATTGGTAAAATTTGAGGACATGAGAGATGCTACATCGACAACCAATAGTAATGTAATATTGCAGGAAGAAGAGGGAAACTCTTTTGTAATATTAGTTCAAATTCTTGCTCCTGATACAAAAACTGCTGAAGGAATGGCAAAGATTCTTAATGAAGAAGTATTAGCAAGTTCAAGTGATTTAAAAGATAAATATCGTAATTTTTCCATTGAGACCATGAAACAAATTAGTACGAGCATCGTTGACAAAGATTTAATGACACAGCAACATGACTATAGTAGTAGATTAAATAATTTGAAAACTTATTTTGAAAATTTACGTTCCTCGATGACAGAAGGACAGGAAAGTTATTTTGATGCGCTGATTGAAAATTATGAAGCGGAAGATGAAGTTATTCCTGATAATAATGTAGAGGAAGAAGTAACTGTTGTCGAAAAGCCTGAAATGCAATATATAAATATAAAATATATTATATTGGGATTAGCTATTGGATTTATTTTATCTGCTGCTTATGCTTGTCTGCCATATATTTTTGGAAATAAATTAGCTGTTTTAGAAGAAGTTTCTGACTATTATGGCTTGCCTTTATTGGGAACCATGGAAGATGACAGGAAAAAGAAAGAGAGTAAATTGACACAAAAAATCAATTTAGTTTTTGATAAAAATAGATATAATAACACGAAAGAAGAAAAAACACAACTGATTTGTACACAAGTATTAATGGCTTTACGAAAATCAAAAGCCGAAAAAGTTTATTTGGCAAGTACACTAGATACAGATGAGATTAATCGTGTTGAAAAGGAAATCATAGAAAAGTTAGGAAAATCAGGGGTAAAAGCAACTATTGGAAATATGTTATTATATCGTCAGGATGCGTTAGAAGGATTGATGGCAGAAGAGTATATAGTTATTGTAGAGAAACTGGGTGATTCTAATTTAGAGGATATATATAAAGAAATAGAGGTCTGCAATAATTATAATGTGATGCCGATTGGTGCTGTAATTGTAGAGAAGTGAAAGGTATATTATGAGAATATTAATTATTCATAACTATCATAGAACTGGATCGGCCAGCGGAGATGATCAAGTATTTAAAAAAGAAGTTGAATTATTGAAGAAACATGGGCATCATGTTTATACTTATACGGTTTCTAATGATGAATTTGATAAACAAAATATTTTTGGAAAATTAAAATTGACAGTAGGAATGTTATGGTCAATGAAACATTATAGAAATGTAAAACGTATCATTGAAAGAAAAAAACCGGATATTGTACATGTTCATACTTTTTTCCCGTTGCTTTCGCCGTCTATCTTATATGCTGCACATCAAAAAGGAGTAAAAGTTGTTGCCACATTGCATGACACCAGATTTATCTGTCCATGTGCTACATCATTAAGAAATGGCGAGATATGTAATGCGTGCGGAGATGGCCATTATTTAAGAATGGCAAGGTATAAATGCTTTAAAGATTCTAAAATTCAAAGTTTTATTGTTGCTATTATCTTTAAAATTCATAGAATTTTAAAAAGTTTTTATAAAAGAATAGATTGTTATATATGTTTGAATGATAATCAAATTGAATTGTTAAAAAACATCGGATTTGATGAGAATAAGATTTATAAGAAATATAATTTTATCCCTGATATTAATAAGGATGTGGAGCAAATTGATGATTGCAAATTATCGGAAAGATACGTTGTATATTTTGGAAGGATAGGAGAAGAAAAGGGAATACGGACGTTAATGCGAATATGGGATGCGTTGCCTCAGATTCCACTTGTAGTTATGGGAGGTGGTCCGTTGGAAGAAAATTTTGAAAAATGGGCCAAAAAACATAAGCAAGTATATTATTTGGGATATACACCTCATGATAAGTGTATGGGGATTGTAAAAAATGCAGAATTTGTAGTATTTCCATCTATTTGGTATGAAGGATGTTCTATGGTTCAAATTGAAGCAGAGAGTAGCGGGAAAGCAATTATTGCTACAGATTTAGGCTTTTCAACAGAATCCATTCAGAATGGATATAATGGATATAGAGTAAAGTTGGGAGATGTTGAAGGTTTTGTGAACCGTATTCAAGCTATGTGGGATAATCCTGAAAAATGTAAACAAATGGGGGAAAATGCAAGGGAGGATTATTTAAACAAATATCTTCCAGAAGATAATTATATTAGATTAATGTATATATATGATAAAACACTGAGTAATTAATAATGAAGAGTGTAGGGAGAAACATGAACAAAAAGATTGAACAGTCAGATATTGATTTTGTATTAATATGGGTGGATGACAGTGATGTAGAATGGCAAAAAAGTAAAGCAAAATACAGAGGGGAAGCGGAAAAATTCAATATTAATAATGTACGATATCGTGACTGGGGTACATTAAAATATTGGTTTCGTGCTGTGGAGAAATATGCTCCGTGGGTTAGGAAAATTCATTTTGTAACATGCGGACATGTTCCTAAATGGTTGAATTTAAATCATCCAAAATTAAATTTTGTGAAGCATGAGGATTATATTCCAAAAGAATTTTTACCAACTTTCAGTTCTCATCCGATTGAATTAAATTTGCATAGAATAAAAGATTTATCAGAGAAATTTGTTTATTTTAATGATGATTATTTTATTAATGCACCTGTTCAGCCGAATGATTTTTTTATCAATGATTTACCGTGTGATGCTGCTATATTAAATCCGCAGAATATGGATCGCTTCGGTATTCCGAATATAGTGGTCAATGATTTAGGAATCATAGAATACTATTTTGATTTTAAAAAGCAGTTAAAAAGAAATTTAGGAAAATGGGTAAATCTCAAATATGGAAAGTTACTTTTTAGAACGATGTTATTATTGCCGTGGGGGAAATATGTCGGTTTTTATGAACCACATTTGCCAAACTCATTTTTAAAAAAGACTTTTTTAGAAGTTTGGGGAAAAGAAAAGATTTTGTTGGAAGAAACTAGCACACATAAATTCAGAGATAATAGCGATGTTAATCAATGGCTAATGAGATATTGGCAATTGGCAAAAGGCAGCTTTGTTCCAAGAAATCCTAAAATAGGAAGAATGTTTAGTGTAGCGGATGGTATAATGCCGATATGCAATGCTATAAATGAGCAAAAGTATAAACTAATTTGTATTAATGATTCCGAGAAGATACAAGATATTGAAGAAATGAAAAATAAAATATTAAAAAGTTTTGATAAAAAATTAAAGAATAAATCGGGATTCGAGTTGTAAGGAAAAGAGAAAACAGATATAAAAAGTTAAGTATAAATTAGCAAAGAATTCTTTTTGTTATTAATGATAAAAAGGTAATTTAAAAAAAGTTTTTTAGGGTACTCTTCAAAATCTATCAATATTGGTATACAGACCTTTTAAAGCTGAATTCTATATCATCAGTCATTATTTTCTAGATGACCTTATCAAGTTTAACGGTACTATGTTCTAAGGCATTGAAATTACCAGGTTGATATATAAATGAATTCAGAGAGGTAAAAGAAAGAAATTTTTTGAGCGGAGAATCAGTGAATCTCACTAAGAGAGCATGCTGCCACCGAGGTAACCAATGTGGGAATGGTCATAATGACAGAAATATTAAAACACATGATGGTTGTCATCAAAGGATATGAACCAATCGGATTGCTGTTTCATAAGAGTCTAGAGGGTGATTTAAGACCAATGATGATTTCTTCGTTGTTGAAAGGTTTGAAGGTCGAAACAAGATAATGGAGGGCATTGCCATCATTTGGGCATTAAAACAGACCAACAAGAATCAACATTTGAAGAAATAAGAGAAGTGAAATGATTATATTTAGCAATATCAATGCTAACATAAATCGTATGGAAATACCTCTTTTTCAAAAATAGTCTGATGATGTAATCTCAACCATAGGTTATCATCGTAGACTTGATTAAAATAAATATTCAGGAGAAGTTTCCCGGTAATATTCGGTTAATAACAATTTAGATAAAGGTAGTGGTAAAACACTCTTGTTGAGTCGTTGAATGCTATAGAAAAGCATCAAAAGTCTACAGTATCTGAATATATTAAAGCATAGTATCAAAAAGAAAGGAAATCGATGTTTTTACTGTTGTAAACATCATACAAGGTGAAATGAAGAAAATAGCTATTTTAAACTATCATATGGCTTGTGGAGGGACTGAGAAGGCTATGATAGCTTTACTTAATTCTCTGGATTATAAGCAAATGCAGGTTACACTGTATCTATTGTTTAAAGAAGGCCCTTTATTGAATGATATACCGAAGCAAGTGGATGTTCAAGAAATAAAATTTAAGAAGGATAAGTATAGAAATTATGTAAGTGAATTTAGAGGATTAAATACTATCCGAACAAGTTGTTTGAAACTTGAAAGAAAAATATTTAAAATATTAAATCGAGTAAATTATGAAGATGGAACAATCTTCGAAGCTGTATTAAAGCAGGTGATTGTACCAGATATAGAATTCGATCTTGTGTGTGATTTCAGTGGATATGGTTTTTTTCCTACAGTTGTGGCTGCAAAATTATTTCGTGCAAAACAAAGATGTACGTGGATTCATGATGAAAAATGCTTTTGGTTAAAGAGAGTAGAAAAATCATTAGATAATTTTGATCGGATTTTTTGTGTGTCGATTTCGGTAAAACAGAATTTTTTAAAAATGTATCCACAGCATCAAAGTAAAACAGAAGTATTTTATAATCTTATAGATGCTCAAGAGATTAGAAATAAGGCAAATAACTTTGTGGTTTCGGATATAATGAATGAACAGAATGTGTTATTAACAGTGGGACGTCTTGTTGAGCAAAAAGGGTATGATATTGCAGTAAAGACGGCATTGCTGTTAAAAGAAAAAAATATTCTGTTTAAATGGTATTTTATTGGTGATGGAGATAAAAAGGAAGAGATGGAGGATCTAATAAGAAAATTTAAACTTCAAAATGAGATGATTTTATTAGGGAGAAAAGATAATCCATATCCATATATGAAAAAATGTACTTTATATGTGCAGCCTTCTAGAAATGAGGGGTATCCTATCGTGATTATTGAAGCTAGAGCGTTGGGATGTGTAATTGTTGCATCAGATATTCCAAGTATGGGAGAACAGATAAAAAATGAAGTGAATGGATATCTTGTACAATTAAATGAAAAGGCGTTTGCGAATAAAATAGAAGAGCTGCTTCGGGATGAAGAAAAAAGAGAAAAGGTAAAAAAAGAATTACAAAATGAGAAGATTGATTATTCTGATAATATAAAAAAATTGTATAATTTGTTATGATTCGAATCATAGGAGGCTGTAAATGAGACAGTATTTTTTACATGTTGATGAAAAAAAAGCAAATCATGCAGGAAGCAAAGCTGTTCAAGATTCTGAAACTATTTTAAATGATTTGGGATTTAAAAAGATAAAAGCATATAGTTGTTTTTCTAAAATAGGTGTAATCAGAAAGATAATAAAAGGATTGCAATTTGCAAAAATGTACTTAATTTCAAAAGATTCAATTGTGGTTATTCAGCATCCGTATTATATGGATAACAGATATTTGAATGATCTGGAAAAATTAAAGAAAAAAAAGAAATTATATTACATTTTTATTATTCATGATTTGGAATCGATAAGAAATTTATTTGAAAATAGAGAGCTTTATCAAGAAAAAGATAAAAAAATGTTTTCGATTGCGGATATTGTAATTGCTCATAATGAAAAAATGATAAAAAAGATACAAAAAGTTTTTGGATATCCTAAAGAAAAAATGGTTTCGTTACAAATCTTTGATTATTTATTGGG
>PPYE01721413.1_pt1 | contig 13990 bp, 10 predicted proteins | sample 1559881 | NCBI WGS metagenome assembly PPYE01 (sample SAMN08240022, study PRJNA423297) | Human gut metagenome, whole genome shotgun sequencing project.
AAAATACAAATGAAATCAGGAGGTACGAAAGGAGATGTCAATTATGCTACACATAACATATAACTACGCATTACAAACGATGCAGGCGCTATCCCGCCAAGGGTACACTGCCTCGATGGTGCCGCCGACAACTGCCTGCTCGGCTTCAAGGGTGTGTTCAATGTCGGCTTCGCGGGGGTACTTTCCGGGTTCAACGATCAGAACTTTCATCGGCTTTCTCCTTATCAGAAGTTTCTTTCAGCGCAATTTTCTGCTTAACGGTCAGCAGCACGATACCTGTCGCAGATGCAAGGGACACGACCACAATAGCCAGCAGCGGGAAACCATCTCCTGTCTGCGGGAGGGTCTGCACCTTGTGCGGCGTAATAACCGGCGTAGGCGCAGGTGTAGGTGCCGGGGTTGCAGCGGGCGTCGGCTGTGGTGTGGGTGCCGGGGTCGGTGTGGGTGTGTCCTCGCGGGGCGTAGCTTCGTCTATCATCTGAATCAGGCGTTTGTCGGCGCACACCCATTCGGCATCGGCATTTTCGCGGACGAACAGAGAAATCCCGTCATCAACGGTTTCCAACTTGAACTGCACAGAGTTTGCAATTTCAAAGCCGGCCGGGGCGGCATCTTCGGTCAGGGTGTAGATGTACTCCTTGCTGTCGTCCGACAGTTTGAGGAAATCATCCGAAATGGGAACACTATGCGTTTTGTAGTCGGTTGTCCAAGTGTCGACGACCTCATCATTCGCATCACGGATCGTCAGAGTGGCACCCGGCAGCAGATTACCCGCAATGTCGGTCTTGTCGATATCCAGCACAGGCGCGTCCTGCATAATGACGGTGGCATCGTCGAGTTTTGTCCAATCATCGTTGGGTTTCACATATACCTCATTGACCTGCTCTGTACCGTTCTGCACAAGCTTAAACACGATGCTTTCAGCTTCGGCGTAGCCGTCCGGGGCACGAGTTTCGGTCAGAGTGTACGCTTTTTCCAGTTCCAGACCCCGCACGGTGTGCGGCGTTTTTGTGGAAGTCCAGCCCTCCACCAGATTGCCATCTGCATCGCGGATTTCCAGCTTCGCATCGGGCAGTTCCTTGCCGTTGGTGATATCCTGCTTGGAAATGTCCACCGTGGTGCGCAGGTTGGTGTTTGTACCATCCACGACCTGCCACGCGATTTGCTGACCTTCGTAGGTGAAGGTAACTTCCATAGGGGTGCTGTCCAGCAGATACCCGGCAGGAGCTTTGACCTCGACAATGCGGTATCTGCCGCTGTTGCCGGAGTCGGGATAGCTTTCAGAACGGATGGGAACATCCACATCGAACCACGCGAAACCGTTGGCATTGGTGGCGCTGCCGGTGGCCAGCTTTGTACCGGCATCCAGCAGCTTTGTACCGTCCGCGGAATAAATGTCATCCACGGTGTAGAGTTCATACACCGCACCGGGCAGATAGGTCAGCGCCTCTCGGTCCTGCTTGTAAATGCCTACACCGATTTTGCTGACCTTATCACCGGGCTTTTCGGGCGTGGGGAGTACACGGGCGTTTTCAAACACGAGCGTCTGCCCGTTCTTGTGAGCATCCGAAGCGTCTTTGACATTAACGACACTGTACGAACATTCCTTGTCGCCGTCCTGCTCGTGGCTGACAATAGTTTTTGCCAGCACAATGTCATTTTTCTGGTTGTCCCAGCCGAATTCCACAGTGTAGCTCTGCTGGGTCAGCACAAAACCATACGGCGCTTGAACCTCGGTAATGGTGTACTTACCCAGCGGCAGGGTCACGGTAACTTCGCCCTTGGTGCCATCATGGCTGACTGTCAGAAAATCGTAGACAGCCTGTGTGCGTGTGGGGCTGAATTTTACCTCGTCCACTTGCCCCGCCGCGCCTGTGGTAACGGTAGCCACCAAGTCACCGGATTTGTACCAGTAAGTGCCTTGGCGGTCAGGTGTTGCAATATCACCGTCTGCGTGAATTTCGTACACCGCGCCTGCAAGGTTGTCCTGCGTGTAGATGAACTGTCCATCTTGGTAGTCGGTCAGGACATTGCCCAGCTTACGAATTGTTAGCTGACCGAGTGTTTCGTGATTGCAGTATTTCTCCGTAACGATGTACTCGTCCATGTCATCCGTGGCATTGCCCACGACCTGCCAGACGCGGTCAGACTTGATTTCAAATTCTACCGAGTAGGCAGGATCGTTATAGTACCCCTCCGGACCTTGCAGTTCCTCAATGAGATAGCGCCCCAGCGGAAGTTTTTCGGGTGTTTTCATCTTGCCTTCCGCGTCCGTATAAAACACATTGGTTTTCTTGGTGGCATCGCCGCTGGCAGGGTCGATCATGGAAATGCGGGTCTTTTTACCCTTGTCATCCAATTTGTACAAGGCAAAAGAGGTGTTTGCGATTTTGACTACCTTGCCGGTTTCTGTGTCGGTCTTGATGAGTTGCAAGTAACCCTCTAATTCTTCGTCCAGAATGTTGTAGGTCATGTAGTCGTTGCTGGCGGTGGTGACGCTGCCCGCAGGAATCGTGAATCGGCTCTGCGGGCTGTTGGCGTCCACTGTCACGATGAACGGATCACACTGGAACACATCCTTGGGGATGGTGGTTTCCACGACAAGGTATTGCCCATACGGCAGGCCCTCCACGCGGAAAATGCCCTCATCGTTCGTGAACATTTCTCCCAGCCTATACTCGGCGGGCTGATCCGTGGGTATCCATCCGTTACCCTTGCCGTTGGCGTAGTCGCCGTCTGCGGTCAAGGTCGCGTTATAGGCGTTGACTGTTTCGGTACTGCTCTCGTACATATTGGCGATGGCTTGTCCTTCGGCGGTGAAATCGTATTTTAGTGTGGCGTTATCGTAATTGTCCTTGCGGTAGGCAGATAGGATGCTGGCGGCATCGTAGCTGCCATCCGGGTTCTGCTTGAACTGCGCCGCCTTGCTCAGTTTAGAGATGCGATAAACGGTAAAGCCCGCACCTTCCAATTTCAAAGCAGGACTAGGCTGTCCAGTGGTGGAAACAAGTTTTTGCAAACTAAAGCCGGATTTAAGGACTTCATCTTGGCTCTCCTGCTTGGCGTGGATGTGGTAGGTCGATTCATCTGCATAGGTCAGGGTTTTGTAATGGTTGACCTCATCGCAGAGGTAGCCCTTGGCGTAGGAAAGATAATAGCCATCCCACGCCTTGCTGCCGTTCAGCTTGCGGCTCTCGGCTACGGCGGAATACTGGTTTTTGTAGATGTAGTCGGTGTACTCGCCGCCCTTAGTGGCAAGGCTGCTGTACTTGCCTGTGCGTTCGAGCTTTTTGTTCAAAAACGGATACTTCCCGGTAACATACAGCTTTCCGTTTCCGTCAATGGGCAGTACCAGCCCGGTGGTACGCTCGATCAGATAGTAGCGGCCCATGTACAGGTTGGCAAAAGCCAGCTTTCCGTCTGTGATTTTGGCAGAGGCTACCAGCCGGTCTTTCTGCAAGATGGGCAGGTAATCGGTATCCCAGCCGCCGTTGGTGAGGACAGTGGTGTGCCAGATAGGTTGTCCGTTGGCATCGGTGATTTTGCTGTAGTCCACAATGCCGGTCACGCCGTCCGGCTGCGTGATATTCTCAGCGGCGTACAGATCGTACACAGCACCTTCCAGCGTAGTGTCACCGTTGATGCCCGCAGCCAGATACCGCGCGGCGTCCAGGTCCTCTTTTGTCAGCAGAATATTGCCGAGGACACGGTCGTTCTGCATCTTGTCGGCATTGGCGTGCATGGTGTAGGAATTTTCGTTGTTGGCAATGCCCGTGGGGTCTGTGGCGTAGGTCTTATCTGCCTTGCGGCTGCCAAAGGTGGTAGTGACGATGCCCTCGCCGGTGTCGATGAGCGTACTGCCGCTGTTGGTCGTGCTGATGTCAGCGTTATAATCGGCGTTCCCCAGCCAAATCGTCTGACCGTCCAACGCTTTCGTGATTTCAAATGCATACGCCCGCTTACCCAGCACAGAGCCTGCCGTGCCGGGTTTGGTCACATCCGTCCAATCGCCGTAATATCCGCTGGGCGCACGGCTCTCCACGATGACAAACTTGCCCTCGTTGCGCTGGGTGTAATAGATATTGTCCGAACCATTGGCATAATTGCTATGGTTGATGACCTTGTAGGTGCCATCTGCTTGGCGCTCGACTTTGTACCGGTTATACCCACCTGCCGGAATATAGCACTGCAGGACGGTATCCCACTCGAAAACCTCAAACTCGGCATCGCCCTTGATGCGCTGCTTGGTTTCGCTGTCGATTTTGTCGATGCTGACTTTTACCGACCACTCATCGTTCTGCATTTTATAGTCATTGGAACTATTAGCCGGAACAGTAATAGTCTGGTGGCTGCCCAGCGCACCGGGCGTTGAATCAAAGCCGTGCGGGATGGTTACCTCGTCATAGCTGAATGTAATATTCGCAAGCTGCGCCCGCGCCGAGGCAATAGCGGCATCTACCATGCCCTGCGCTTCGTTCTGCAGCTGCCCGATGGCTGCATTCTTGGCGGCTTCGGCAGCGGCATCCGCTTCGGCTTGGCTGGCGAACGGTCCTTCCTGCCCGCTGAGCGTACTGGTGCTGGTCTTGGACACCTCGTAGTGAACCGTCCATGTGGCAGAACCGTCGCCGCCGTTCAGGTGGTAGGTATCGTCCTGTGTGTGACCGCCTGTGGTAATGGTTTGTGCCCCGGCAGGGGTTATCTGCCAGCTGCCGCCGTCCACGCTGCCGCCGGTCCGGCTGGGCGTAACGGTAATGACCGCCCCGTCCACCCTTTCCAGCGTGTTCAGCTGAACCTTGTCGGTGTTGACAGTGAATGTCAGATCAAAGCTGCCGCCGGCAGTCTGGGCGGGAGCTGTCCACGCAGCGGAATAATACTTCGGTTCCGGAACACTCGGCACATCCGGGATCTCAGTGCCGCCCGCAATTTCTTCACCGACCAGCGCCACAACCTGCCACGCATACCCTGCGGGCGGGTTATAGATGTAGGTGTAGTAGCCGTTTTCCCCGGACTGTGCATCTGTACCGTTTACGAGTTCTTCCGCAGCAGCAATATAGGTCTGCGCCGCGTAGCTGTCGGGATAGTTTTCCATGATCCACTGCTGGGTTTCATCGTAAAGGCTGCCAAGGATGTCCGGCTGTTCTTCGCCGCCTTCAGGATCATCTTCAAGGCTTGCCACAACAGGACGGTCATCCAGCATATCCAGACTCAGCTGACCAAGACCGCTCCAGATATTGACCTGGTTTGCATAGTGGTTGCCCGGCGTATACTGGCCGGGTTCAAGGCGGGACACATGAGAGAAGCTGTAGGTGGGGCAGCCCTTGGGCTGGCCGTTCAGGCCGTGGCTGCAGCAGTAGGCTTCCTGACCGTTGAACCAAATCAGCCATGTGCCGCCCTCTTTGGCAATACTGGTGATTTTGCCGGTGGCATACGGCGGAGTCGGTCCTGCAGCATAGGCGGCAATGCCGTCATCGCCGGTGTCGGCATACATCTGTGTGGGTGCGGCATCCTCGCTGATCTGTACATGGATAGCTTTTGACTGCGAACTGCCGTCCGAATCCGTATAGACCAGCTGCGCCGTAAAATCGGCAGAGGCTTTTACATACAGGCCGGTTGCTGCCGCCGACTGCTCCGAGTATGTCTGGTGCAGGATTTCAGCCTGCTCCTGCTCGTCTGCCGGGATAGGCTCATAATCGGTGGAGCGGTAACTTAAAAGCTCTACACCGTCCGGCAGTATGATTTCAGATACCGCACCGTCTGCCGGGTATTCGACCTGCGCCAGCAGCGGAACAATGGCATAGTCTGTACCGGGAGTTTTTCCGATTGTGACCGTGTTCTCATCTGCGTTCAGCGCATCGGCATCCATATGGGCATCTACGCCGTCATACAGGTCAGAAACCCACGCGGAGATACCGATTTTTGTCTCGCCGATTGCCACGGGCAGACCCATATTGCCAAGGTAACTGCCGGTAGGCGCGTCCGGCAGATCGTTGTAAAGATTCTCGGTAATCTGCACAAGGTTTGGTGCCGTGGTGTCCGCTTCGGCAGTTTCGGGGGTGACCGCTTCGGCATTCTCCGGTGTGGCGGGGGCATCCTCTGCAAAAGCGGGCATAACCGCGCCCAGATTTGTGAGCGCAATCCCTCCCGCCAGCAGCAGCGACAAGCACTGCTTTATTCTGTGTTTGTTTTTCATACTGATTCTCCTTTTTATCCAAAAGAAAAAGCCCGCTGCGCGGTGCAGCGGGCTTGGTTAGCGTTCGGGAGCGTGTTTCTTAGGGACCGGCGCGGCTCTGGCCTTGTAGGCTTTTCTGTATTTTTCGTCAGCATCATAGAACTGCTGCGGAGAGATACCGGCATCCAGACACCCCTGCATGACAACCGCATTGTAGCGGCTGCTGACGGGGAGCAACTGGTCGCGGTACGGCGCATTCATGGTGTAAACCATGATTTCGTGCGGAGTACCGTCTGCATCTGTGACCGTCAGGGTCTCTTTGTCATAGAATGTCGGGTAGCCCTCGTAACAGTCAAGCTGAGATTCGTCATGGTCGGTGACCGACCAGATCAAACCCTCGACGCTTGCGTCCTCTTTGGGCAAAATCGTCAAGTAGCCGCGCCGGAACGCCAGCTCATAGCCCTCCAACTTGGCGGTACCCACGGCGGTTGCCTCCGGGCAGCGGTAGGCCATCTGTTCAAAATTCAGATTGGAACCGTAGGCAAAATATTCTTTTCTCGACATTTCTTCTCCTATCTGGCCTCGTCCGTGCGGGGCCGTGGTTGATTGCTGGGATACAGCGACTTATCGTGCCGCCATGCCTTGTCACCGGGCAGGTTCTTCAACAGGTGCATCCGAACATTTTTGTACTCAGGACCGATCAGCCCCAGCCGCAGCAGAAAGGTGCGGAAGGTGAACGCCGGATTATCCCCGATGGGCGTTTTCCGAAACTGCGTGTACTTCTGGTTGATGCCCTGCGCCGAGATCGCCATAGCCAGAATGATGTTTGCTTTGGCTTCCCCCGCGTGCAGCGTTGAATTGAACAGCCGCCACTCGATTGTACCGTGATAGAATACAGAATGCATATTGAAGGCATTATGTTGAGCTCAACATAAGGCTTGTTATGCGCAGAAAAAAGTTATGCTGAGAATCTTTTAGAACAGACGTTACTTCGAGACTGTTCACCAGAAATCTCAGCATAATTTTCTACAAGGTCTTTAAAAACGACTTTAAGTCAGGGTCGTCGTTCCAATCCGGCATGGCAGGCGTATTCATCCTCGTGTCCATTGTTTCTAATGCCTTGCGCCGGGCTTCGGGATTAGCTTTTGCGTAAACCTGTGTTGTCTCAATAGATTCGTGCCCTAAAAAGTCACGAATATAAATGAGATTTTTGCCTGCCTCAACAAGATGCATTGCTTTAGAATGCCGGAGACAATGCGGTGTAATCTGCGGAAAAAATGAATCCACCGCAGTATTTGCTTTGTGGATATATTTTGCTAGCACGTAAGAAACACCGCTGCGAGTCAACTTTTTCCCTTGCGGATTTGTAAACAGCTGGTCATTGCGGCGTTCTGGTATATCAAGATGGTTCTCACAAATGTATTGGCGCAATACCTGTGCACACGGTTTGGTAAGCGGAACATCTCGACTTTTTCGCCCCTTCCCTAATAAATGTACAACCGGTAGTGAATCTATTCGGATATCGCAGATTCTTAAATCGCAAAGTTCCTGCACTCGTGCAGCTGAATCGTAAAGGAGAAGAATCATCGCCAGGTCTCTGCGACCTTTTGGCGTGGAAATATCAGGCTGTTCCATTAGAATATCGGTTTGCTGGTTACTCAAATATTGAACCGTCGGCTTTGCTGCTTTTTTGCTGTCAATTGAAAGAATGCGCTGACACAGAATCATTTCATCCGGGCATTCAATTTGTACATATTTTGCAAATGACTTCAGCGCAGCAAGTCGTTGGTTTCGAGAAGATATACTGTATTTGCGTTCAGTTTCAAGATATTGTAGAAATTCAAGAATCAGTTCGCGGGAAAGGTCGTTAAAAAGCATTTTCTCTAATTTAAAGCCACAATACTTTTCAAGGTAGCCATGAAAAATAACAAAGGTGTCCCGGTAAGAGTAAATTGTATTTGTACTGACATTTTTAGTTCCTGCCAGATACATGCTAAAGTATGCGGAGACTAAACCGGCGTAGCTGCATCTATTTCTCATTGCAAAGTACCTCTGTAATGGTATGGAATCGGTCATTGAATGGTTCGGTGACTTCCATATAGGCTTCCGGGACAAGCCTCAAGTATTTTTCGGTTGTTGTAATTCGGTCATGCCCAAGAGCAGTGCGGAGAATCGGCAAACAGGTATATATGTCTTTTCCTTCGGAACTCCATTTGTTTAGAATGTGGACCGCAAAGGAATGCCTGAGATCATGGAGACGAGGCCCTTTTCCTCGACCTCGGTGTGGAATCCCGGCATCAAATAAGCATTTTCGAAAAATATCGTAAATTGTACTTGTATCATAGAATCCGCCATCAGGAGCAGGGAAAAAGTAAATACTTTTTGCATTTGTCACTAATGGATTACTGCGGTAGGATTTCATGTATGCAAGCATTGAGTCCGAAATTCCTACCAGCCGTTCTTTGTCTCCTTTTGCACCGTATATGGCTAAAACTCCAGCATCCAAATCAACATCTGCAACCTTAAGGTGCAGAGCCTCTGACACGCGCAGCCCACATGTATAAAGCAGGCGAAACAGAACCGGCATAACTAAATGTCGTAGTGGAGATTCTGAAGATTCTTTGGTACAATCTACCGCAGAAAACAATCTCTCGATTTCGTCTTTCGTAAAAATGTGGGGAACGAAACATTTATTTACATGAGGCGCAGGGTGGAATGCACATGGAGCATCATAGCCATTGCTGTGCAAATACTTACAAAGAATTCGCACATACGAAATCCGAAAACATTGCGTGGTTTCGTTTTCGTGAGGTCTCTTTTTCTCCCACTTTTGCAGCAGTTCTTTCGAAATGGCAGGTATACGCAATTGTTGCTCATTGCAAAAGTCATCGAATGCACTGAGTGCCTCAACACCGGCGTTGTATTTATTGCCAAGGGCACGTTTTTGCTCCACAACATCCAGCATATATGGTGCAAGCACACTGGTAAAATGGGGTTCAAGAAGTTTTTCCTCAAACACTAATCAGTCACCTCCAATGCGCAGCTGCGAAGCTGACGTACATTTACACCAATATATTTTTGAGTAGAATCGGCATTTATGTGTCCTAATACACCCTGAATCGAGGTAATGGGGATTCCTTCATCTAACATATGTGTTGCGAGGCTGTGTCGAAGCGAGTGAAGCCCGTGGTGCTTTATTGAATCCAAAGGAATGCCCGCTTTTCGCATATGCTTAATAAGAATGTTGTCAAAATTTTGCAGAGAGACGTATGGAGCGACTGCGCGGAGAAAAATTTCCGGGGCATCGCTTACAGGCCTTCCATTTTTCAGATAGTCTATTACAGCCCATCCAACATCTGTGGGAAGTGGTAAAGTTATCGGCTCTCCTGTTTTGACTTGTGTGAAAGACACCAAATGCTGTTCCCAATTAAAATTGGCAGGGCGAAGATTACGTATATCGCTGGTTCTAATGCCGAGTTTTACTGCAATCATTAAAACTGCATAATCGCGTTTCCCTTGTGGACTTTCACGGTCAACAGATGCAAGGATACTTTCGATTTGGCTAAGATCTAATGTTGTAGGAATTCGCGCGGAAGCGGATACTTTTACAATTGGCATCATTTTCAAAGACAAATCTGTTTCCTTGTAGCCGCTATGCGCAAGGTACTGAAAAAAGCGTAAAAGGATACTGTAATGGAGCCTTACAACCGAATTGCTGTAATTGCACGAAACAACTTTGACGTATCGATTTACAATATCTGCTGAAAGTGATTTGTAATCCGTGACTCCAACGCTGAACAAATAATCTGTAAAGCGAAGAAGAACATTTCTGTGGCTGCGCAGCGTATTCTCCCTGCGTCCGTGGAGAGATAGCTTTTGCAAGTAGTTGACCGCACCTTCTTGCAATCCTGCAGGGAACTCTCGATTCAACCTCCGCCGAAGCATAACCGCGTTGAAATGTTGGTAGTCTGACAACAAATCCATTGCACGGTGAACTCGTGAGCATCGCCGTTCTACTGTTCCCGGCTGCACACCGTAGCAATCCAGCATGAACTGCTGAGCCAATTCCGCTGTAAAATATTTCTTTTCATTTTTATTGCAGTACGCTAACAGGTTCCTAAACGTCGAACGAAAGCCTTGAATATAGTTTTCGCTATAGTGCTTTGCAATGATGCAAGGGATAACTCTTTCCACAAGTTCATACACAGTCAGTCGATTTCCATCATCCACAATAACAACCTCCATCATATCTGGAATACTCAAATTATATAGTTATTATGTAGAGAAAAACAGACTGTTTTTATGATTTTTGTCGCTGTACAATTAAAGTTTGGAACGTGGGATACATAATCGCTTTCTTGCCATAACAAGCCCTGTACCGTGACGAATGGTAGTGATAATCACTCCCATCCCTCCCTTGATACCAGCGGTCTTTCAGTTGATCCATACTCGCGCCGCTGGGCAGCTTGCGGATTTCTTCCAGAATTGGTTCATCCACCACCTGACAGTAGCTGTCGATGCGGGCAGGGTTTACTTTGAGTGCTGCAAACAAAATATCCTCTTTGGAATACATGATGGACAGCACATTTTTGAGGCTCTGCGGCGTGTGCTTGCTTGCATCCACATGGACGTGCATACCGCAGGATGAATTGACCTTTCCGCCTGCACGGCGCAGTGCGCGGACAACCTCCTGCAGCTTTTCCATCTCAGCGTATTCCAGCTTGGGGGAGTTCAACTCAACTTTATACTCGCCCGAAGTAGAGGAGCGCACATATCCTTCCGGGTGAATGCTTGCGTCCCGAACGATTTTCCACTCTTTACCGTCCAAATCTTTGACACGGTAGGCATCGTAGCCACCGCCGGAATGCTCGGCGCGGGTGCCAAATAAGTTGGCCAGCGCATGGGCTGCCGTGGCACGGTTTATCCCGGTCAGTTCAATTTCACAGCCAAAATACTGGTCGCGGAAATCAAGGGGCAAGAGCCTCACCCCGCAGTTCCGTGTCCATGGCGGCAATGCGGCGGCCGATGGCTTCCACCACATGGACTGTCACGCCGTTGCCTGCCTGCTTGTAGGCTTGATTATCGCTTTGGATGGCAAGCACCGTGTCGATGCGGTCATCTGCCCAACCCTGCAGCCGCAGACATTCGCGCGGTGTCAGGCGGCGGATGCGCCCCTCGCACAGAACGCCGGAGGATTCCCCGCGATGCGTTCGGATACCGTTGCCGACTCTGGCGTTTACGCACCGCGCCACTTCTGTAACTCTAGGGTCTGGGTTCAGGTCGATGCTGTCACCGACCTGTGCCATCTGGTAGCCGGTCTTGGTGGCGCACTTGATCGGCACTCCCACCTCATACAGCCCGGTTTTGCCGCCGAACCCACCCGGATTGGCAGCCAGCGTACAGCTTAATCCTTCGGGGGAGTAGACGCGCTCCCCTTGGTGACCGCCGTGGGTTTGAATAAGAGAACCTCCTGTTGTTTCGGTGAAAGGAAATACTTTTCCTCTACATCGCTCATCAAGATATCCGACAATGTACACGCGGTTTCTTGACTGGGGAACGCCGAAATCTTTGCTGTTAAGACATTGCCATTCCACGCCATACCCCAGTCGGTCCAACGTGTTAAGGATCGTCGCAAATGTCCGCCCTCCGTCATGAGATAACAGGCCGGGTACATTTTCAAACAACAAATACGGAGGCTTCCGGGCTTCAGCCAGGCGGGCCAGTTCAAAGAAGAGAGTGCCGCGCGGATCTCCGAATCCTTTTCGGGATCCTGCAATGCTGAAAGTCTGGCAAGGAAATCCGCCGCAGAGTAACTGGAAGTCCGGCATGGTGCTAGGGTCGGCTTTTCGGGCATCTTCAATGAACCACTCTCCCTTCGTGTCAAACAGGGCATTATAGCTACGGTTGGCGTATTTGTCGATTTCGCAGTGCCCTACGCATGTAAAGCCCCCGGCACGGGTCAGTCCCTCACGAAAACCGCCGATGCCGGAGAACATATCTACGAACTTGATCAAGGGCACAACTCCCTATGGGGATGTTTGCCGGATCTGCGAAGGTGCTTAATAGGCGCCCCTCATCAAAAACAAAAGCAGCCCGTCACAGGCTGCACCAAACAAGATTTTTTACCGTTCACTATGTACAAACCTCCTTTTTGCCTTCTGCTTCTCTACCTATTATTAAAACATTGGAATCACCCCCTACAGTGAATTCAGGAAATCGAGCGCAGAGTCTGGTATAGCATTCGCTGGCGGTGGGCTTGGAACAGCGTTGGTTATATTGACTGCCTGCAATTCCTCCCGCACAACCTTGCGGATGCTTTTCTCCAGCCTCTCTGTCTGCTCCGTTGCAAGAATGGCTTGCACCAGAAACTCCTTGCGGCGAGCTGACGGCATCTGCTGCAGCAACACCCATGCACGGCGGTGCTGCGGGTCGCTAAGGTTCGGACGGAAAACGTACTGCGGGCGTTTCATGCCTCGCTTTTACGGCGCGACATGGCGGTCAACGTGCGTTCGAACCCGACGGCGTTCACCTTGTCGTCCAGCAGGAAAATCGTCTTACAAAGCGCGTCTTTGGGGCTGAGGTGGCGGCTCACCACCGATGCGCCGCCGCCCAGCAGCACGGCGGGGATGGCGTGCAGGTCAAAGCCGGCTTCCATAGTGGCAGAGAGCAGATGCTCTGTGTACTTGCGCCCCTGTCGGTTCACAATGTCGCGCACCGTATCGCTGACCGTGCAGGGCTGACCTGCCAGCATATTTTCGATTTGGGCATCTGTCAGGGACAGCCCGGTTTCGCGCCGCACCTGTTCCCGAATATCATCCACGCAGCGGATCATGCCGAGTTCCAAGCTGTGGGCGGTATCGGCCGCAGGGATGGCGTTGTCGATGCGCATGAGGTCCACTGTCCAGCCGCCCAAGTCCATGAGGAGCATGGACGGCTCGTCCTGCAACAGCCCGGTTTCGGTCATAAGGGCGGCGTAGCCTTGGGGGAAGATGGCAACTTCTTCGATAGTGATGCTGTACTCCACACCCTCGAACTTGTAGTTCACAGGCTGGTTGCTTCGCAGCAGATAATCTTTGAACTTGGGTTTGTCGCGCCCAAAGCTGGTCAGCGGCAGACCCGCCGCAATTCGCACCGAGCATTCGGGAGGCAAACCGCGTTGATGAATCTCCTTTGCGATAGCTGCCAGTGTCAGCAGGTAGTAGTTGTCGTTTACGGTCTTGTCCCGCTGGATAGGCTGCCGCCCGGAGCCACAAACAAAAAAGCACCCGCCAAACTCTAAGAGTCCTTGGCGGGTGTAGGGTTCGTGTTCTCCATAGCTTGTCAACCCAGCCGGGAATGAACAGTGGGCTGTTTTGATAGCATAGTAGCCGTGGTCGATGCCGATAATGATGCTCATAGTGAAAATCCTCCTTATAATAGGTATAAAATGGAAAACTTGAAAACAAAATGAAAACTGCCGGAAAAAATAAAAAATCCCCGCAGCCAACAGGAAATTGGCTGCGAGGAAATTGAAAACATTCTGAAAACAGCAGAAAAAAGTTGAAATTTTCGCTGAAAAACTGCAAAATCGGGCGGCAGGGGAGGGAAGACTCGCCCCAAAGCGCCCGACAAAAAAGCCCAACCGCTTTAAAACGGTTGGACATCTCTATAAAATGCGCTTCAAAAATGGCTCGTCGATTTTGCTGTTTTTGCACGATACAACAAAGAAAAAAGCCCATGACATCTTTTTTGTCATGGGCTTATGGTGCGGATGAAGGGATTTGAACCCACACTCTTTTAAGGGAACTAGAACCTGAATCTAGCGCGTCTGCCAGTTCCGCC
>PPYE01107799.1_pt1 | contig 13988 bp, 9 predicted proteins | sample 1559881 | NCBI WGS metagenome assembly PPYE01 (sample SAMN08240022, study PRJNA423297) | Human gut metagenome, whole genome shotgun sequencing project.
CATGATGCGGTTTACTCCACTTAGTGGAACAGATGTGGTGGTGGGAGCAGATATCCCTTATATGGATTATGGAAAAGAGGGAGTATGGAATGATCCTTGGGCGACATGGATTTCATGTAAATCCCCTGCACCGGAGGATTTTTCGAGTTCCACAATGGCGCAGATAGAAGTACCATACTCGGTAAGAGATTATTATATGTTTCAGAAAGATTGGTAAACTGATACATGGATTGAAGATAAAGACAAGGTTGTATTATTGTAATTCTATCTTGCATATGGAAAATAATGTAGCCTTGTAGTCGGTGATGAAGTATTATACTTTCTGAAAAGAATTGAGAAATTAGTACAGATGCTCTTTGCTTTTTTATAAGATTTGGCTTTAGGTATAATTGTATGTTTTCTAGCAGGATTAAAACTAGTAATCTTTTGTAGAAACAATTTACATTTAATTAAATATTATGTTATTATGAAGAATATATTGAAAATATGGTTAGTCGACAACACTGTAACCGTCGACAACAAAGACGATAAGATCGGTCAGCTCGAATCGTCCGGTAATCTTTCGTTGCAGGACATCCTCGATGAGATGCACAAGGAAGACACCGGGCTCCGTCCCGAAACCATCGAGCACGTCGTGAAGCTCTACAACCGTGTGGTAGGCGATCTTATCCTTAGCGGATATAGTGTCAACACCGGTCTTTATCACGCCGTAGCGCAACTCCGCGGTGTTATCGATGGCGGAAAATGGAATCCCGAAAAGAACTCCGTCTACGTCTCTTTCACTCAAGATAAAGAGCTGCGTGAAGCTATCGCCCAAACCTCTGTCAGCATTCTGGGCGAACGCCAAAGCGTGATGTACGTTGCCGGATTCTCGCCTGCCACCGCCATCGCCGGTCGTCCGTTCACGGTCAACGGCCGTATGCTGAAAATCGCAGGTACGGATTCTTCTGTCGGCATCAACATCACCGACAGCAAAGAACAAACCACGCCTGTCGATCTCAATATGCTGGCTGTCAACAATCCGTCACAACTCACATTCATCGTTCCTGCCGGGCTGGCGGATGGCGAATACACTCTCACCATCACGACGCAATATGCAGGCAGCACGCTCCTGAAAACGCCACGCACTGCTATCGCTACTTTCTACGTCGGTACGAAACCCGAAACAGGAGGCGGCTCCGGTGGTGAAGGCGGTGGAGGAGGAGAGGCTCCCGATCCTTCGGAATAAAATGTTCTTAGCCGGGGGTGAAACTTTGCCCCGGCTTATGCAGAGAGGCTGCACAGCTCTACGCACGCATCATGTATAGAGTTGTGCAGCCTTCGTGTATAGGGCTATACATGATAAGTGCATAACTTTGATCTTTTTCGCATAATCTTTTTTATAGTACTAATTTATTAGTACTTTTGTCTCTACCGAAAGAAAAGATCAACGATTATGGCAAGAATAACGATTCCATACGCAGTGGCCGACTTCGCAGAAATGCGTGAACGTGGCTTTTATTATGTCGATAAGACAAATTACATTCCGGGGCTTGAAGACTATAAAGCTCCTGTTTTTCTCCGTCCCCGCCGTTTCGGGAAAAGTCTGCTTATCTCCATGCTGGCTCACTACTACGACCGTACAAAGGCGAATCGTTTTGAAGAACTCTTCGGTGGCACCTGGATTGGCGAACATCCTACGAAAGAGCATAATCAATATATGGTGATTCGTTATGACTTCTCGGCTATGGTGATGGCGAATGATATGGAAGGACTGGCACAGAACTTTAATAAACTCAACTGTATACCAGTAAAGGTAACGTTAGAACACAACCGTGACCTGTTTGGGGATTTTCAGTTTACAACTAGGGGAAATGCTGCGCAGATGTTGGAGGAACTTTTGGGTTATGCCAGTTCACGTGGATTGCCTAAAGTATATATATTGATTGACGAATACGATAACTTCACCAACCAACTGCTTACTTCCTATAACGATCCGCTTTATGAAAAGGTAACCACCAGCGACAGTTTCCTTCGTACCTTTTTTAAAGTGATTAAAAAAGGCATAGGCGAAGGTACTATCCGTACCTGTTTCTGCACAGGTGTATTGCCTGTCACCATGGACGATTTGACTAGCGGTTATAACATTGCGGAAATTCTTACCTTGGAACCGCCTTTCCTCAATATGCTCGGTTTCACCTATGAAGAAACGAAGACATACCTGCGTTATGTACTTGATAAATATACTCCCGGTGCAAGCGAAGAACGTTTCGAGGAAATCTGGCAGCTGATTGTGAGCAACTATGACGGTTATCGTTTCAGCCCCGTCGGCGAACGTCTTTTTAACTCCACTATCCTAACTTATTTCCTTAAGAAATTTGCCGCTAATGCCGGAAGCATTCCGCCCGAACTGATCGATGAGAACCTGCGTACGGACATCAACTGGATTCGCCGCTTAACTCTTTCGCTTACTAATGCCAAAGAGATGCTCGATGCCCTGGTGATAGACGACGGACTGTCCTACAACGTCAGCGATTTATCCAGTAAGTTCAACAAGAAGAAGTTCTTCGAGAAAGAATTCTATCCCGTCAGCCTGTTCTACTTAGGTATGACTACCCTGAAGAGTGCATACCGCATGGTGCTCCCCAACATGACCATGCGCAGCATCTACATGGATTATTACAACCAACTGAACAAGATCGAAGGTAACGCCAGTCGCTACGTCCCGGTTTATGAACTTTATGATTCCAACCGTAGTTTTGAACCCCTTGTGCAGAACTATTTCGAGCAATATCTGGGACAATTCCCCGCACAGGTTTTCGATAAGATCAACGAGAACTTTATCCGTTGTTCTTTCTACGAGCTTGTCTCCCGCTATTTGAGCCATTGTTACACTTTTGCCATCGAACAGAATAACTCCGTCGGTCGTTCGGATTTTGAAATGACCGGCATCCCCGGCACGGATTATTACACGGACGACCGCGTGGTAGAATTCAAATACTATCGTTCCAAAGATGCCGACCGTATGCTTGCGCTCACCGAACCGCTGGCAGAACACGTAGAACAAGTAAAAGGTTATGCCGCAGATACAAAAAGGAAATTCCCCAATTACCATGTCCGTTCGTACGTGGTATATATCTGTGCCAATAAAGGATGGAAGTGTTGGGAGGTATAATCACTTTTTCCCGGCTTCATGCCGTCTGTGAGAAATATTCGTGTAACTTTGTAGGCTGATAGTATAAAAACAAGAAGGAAAAGAATGATAGTTTGCATAGCTGAAAAGCCATCTGTTGCACGTGATATAGCCGAAGTGCTCGGCGCTCATACCAGAAAAGAAGGATATATAGAAGGAAACGGATACCAGGTGACCTGGACGTTCGGACATCTTTGCACCCTGAAGGAGCCGCATGAATATACTCCTAATTGGAAGTCGTGGAGCTTAGGTAGCTTACCGATGATCCCTCCGCGTTTCGGTATCAAACTGATTGGGCATGATCCGGGCATTGAGAAACAATTTCATATCATAGAGCAATTGATGCAAAATGCAGATGAGATTATCAACTGCGGTGATGCCGGACAGGAAGGAGAATTGATTCAGCGTTGGGTGATGCAGAAAGCAGGCGCCCGTTGTCCGGTGAAGCGTTTGTGGATTTCGTCTTTGACGGAAGAAGCTATTCGTGACGGATTTGCAAAGCTAAAGGATCAGGCAGATTTTCAGTCACTGTATGAAGCGGGACTTTCGCGGGCTATCGGAGACTGGTTGCTTGGTATGAATGCCACTCGTCTTTATACAATAAAATACGGTCAGAATAAACAGGTACTTTCTATCGGTCGGGTGCAAACACCTACCTTAGCGTTGATTGTTAACCGACAGTTGGAGATAGCCAACTTCCAGCCTAAGCAATATTGGGAATTGAAAACGAACTACCGGGATACAACCTTTTCGGCTTTAATCCGCAAAAGTGATGAAGAAATCGCTGCGGAAGAAGAGAAAAACGGTGGGAAAAAGAAAATAATAGAGAATCCCGGTATTGATCCTATCGCTAACAGGGAAGAGGGCGAGGCGCTGGTAGAACGTATCAAAGACCTTCCGTTCGTAGTCACCAGTGTTAGTAAGAAAGACGGACGGGAGTTTGCTCCGCGTCTGTTCGACCTGACTTCGCTTCAGGTGGAATGTAACAAGAAATTCGCTTATTCTGCTGATGAGACATTAAAACTTATCCAGTCCCTTTACGAAAAGAAAGTAGCCACCTATCCGCGTGTCGATACAACTTTCCTGAGTGACGATATTTATCCGAAGTGCCCTGGTATTCTGAAAGGACTCCGTGATTATGAAGTACTGACAGCTCCGTTGAACGGTTCCACATTGCCGAAATCGAAGAAAGTATTTGATAATTCAAAGGTAACAGATCACCATGCCATTATCCCTACCGGAGTGTACGCTCAAAACCTGACGGACATGGAGCGTCGTGTCTACGATCTGATTGCCCGTCGTTTTATTGCCGTGTTCTATCCGGATTGTAAGATTTCTACTACTACTGTGATGGGAGAGGTGGATAAAATAGAATTCAAAGTAAGTGGGAAACAGATTCTCGAACCCGGATGGCGTGTTGTCTTTGCAAAAGATGTAAAAGAAACGGCCGAAGAAAAAGAGGAAGAAGACGAAAATGTACTTCCTGCTTTTGTGAAAGGGGAAAGCGGTCCTCATGTTCCCGATTTGAATGAGAAGTGGACGCAGCCGCCCAGACCTTACACGGAGGCAACTCTGCTTCGTGCAATGGAGACTGCCGGAAAGTTGGTTGATAACGACGAACTCCGCGACGCATTAAAAGAAAACGGTATCGGCCGTCCGTCTACCCGTGCCGCTATCATCGAAACGTTGTTCAAACGGAATTATATCCGTAAGGAAAGGAAGAACCTGATTGCTACCCCGACAGGAGTGGAACTGGTGCAGCTTATTCATGAAGAGCTTTTAAAATCTGCCGAACTGACGGGTATCTGGGAAAAGAAACTCCGCGAAATAGAGAAGAAAACGTATGATGCACGCCAGTTTCTTGAAGAACTGAAGCAGATGGTTTCGGAAATCGTAATGAGTGTGTTGTCGGATAATACTAACCGCCGTATTACCATTCAGGATGCGGCAGCCGCCCAAGCCGGAGAAAAAGTGAAGAAAGAACCGAAGAAGCGTGAACGGAAACCGGGTACTCCGAAAGAAAAGAAGCCGAAGGCTACGCCTGCGGCTACTTCTAATGCTGATTCTCTTGTCGGACAACCTTGTCCGCTTTGCGGCAAAGGAACAATCATAAAAGGCAAGACAGCCTACGGATGTTCGGAGTGGAAAAACGGATGTACTTACCGGAAGGCATTATGAAACTCAATCACCGCTTCTATTCCCTTACGGAAAATATCCAGTGAGAAATTTTCATTCGGCGAATGGATGGCGTCCGATTCGAGTCCGAATCCCATTAATACGGTCTTGACTCCTAATACTTGTTCGAAAGTGGATATGATAGGAATACTGCCGCCGCGGCGTACAGCCAACGGCTTTTTCCCGAAAGCAATCTCAAAGCCTTTCTCCGCCGCTTGATAGGCGGGAAGGGAGATGGGGCAGACATAACCCTGTCCTCCATGCATCGGAGTGACTTTCACCTGTACCGTGTCAGGAGCAATACTAAGAATATAATCCGCAAACATTTGAGAAATCTTATGGTGGTCCTGATGTGGAACCAACCGGCAGGAGACTTTGGCGTAAGCTTTTGAGGGAAGCACGGTTTTGGAACCTTCTCCTGTATACCCGCCCCATATACCGCATACGTCAAAAGACGGCCGGCAACTGTTACGTTCCAATGTACTGTATCCTTTTTCTCCGAATACTTCCTTCACACCGATCGCTTCTTTGTATTTCTTTTCATCAAAAGGAATACGGGCAATCATCTCCCGTTCGGCTTGTGGAACTTCTTCTACATCGTCATAGAATCCGGGAATGGTGATTCTTCCATCCGCATCGGTTATTTTACTGATAATCTTGCATAACACATTAATCGGATTGGCTACCGCACCTCCGAAATGTCCGGAATGTAAATCACGGTTTGGTCCCGTAACTTCTATTTCCCAATAAGCCAGGCCACGCAGACCTGTGGTTAACGAAGGGAGTTCCGCTCCTAGCATGCTAGTGTCCGAAACAAGAATCACATCGGATTTCAACAACTCTTTGTGCTCTTCGCAAAAAGCCTCCAAACTGGGAGAACCGATTTCCTCTTCTCCTTCAAAGATAAACTTCACGTTATTTTTCAGCAGTCCGTTCTTGAGGAGATATTGGAGGGCTTTCACCTGAATAAATGATTGTCCTTTGTCATCATCCGCACCACGTGCCCAAATGTGACCGTCACGTATTTCCGGCTCGAACGGTTGGCTTTTCCAAAGCTCCAACGGCTCGGCAGGCATCACGTCATAATGGGCGTAGACTAAAATAGTTTTTGCGCTCGGGTCTACTATCTTTTGGGCAAAGACAATCGGATTGCCTTTGGAGGGCATTACCAATGCTTCGTCCGCTCCGGCTTCCAATAATAGCTGTGCCCAGCGTTCGGCGCACGCCAGCATATCATCATGGTGTTCGGGCAGTGCACTGATACTTGGAATGCGGATGAGACTGAACAAATCCTCCATCATTCGGGACTCGTTCTCTGCTATATATTTCTGAATTTCGTTCATAAATTGAATTAAACATTAAAGCTGCGTGGTTTTATCCAGCAGGTAATAGTCAAGTATAGTCATCGCAGCCATTGCCTCTACAATGGGAACGGCGCGTGGCAGTACACAGGCGTCATGACGGCCGCGAGCTTTCAGCGTGGTGTCCACTCCGTCGATATTAACAGTCTCCTGCTCCATCAACAGCGTAGCGATCGGTTTGAATACCACACGGAAATAAATGTCCTGTCCGTTACTCAATCCTCCCTGAATACCTCCTGAATGGTTGGTATGTGTTTCAATCCGTCCGTTGTTGTTATAGAAAACGTCATTCTGTTCCGACCCCTTCATCTTCAGTCCCTTGAATCCTTCACCGTACTCAAATGCTTTGGCGGCGTTGATACTTAACATCGCATTTCCCAAAGCCGCATGGAGCTTACCGAAAACGGGTTGTCCCAAACCGATGGGGCAGCCTTTGATGACACAAGTCAGCGTACCGCCGATAGTATCGCCTTCTCCTTTTACTTTATATATAAGGTCTGCCATTTCTTTTGCCTTTTCCGGGTCCGGGCAGCGTACATCATTTGTCTCGATCAAGTCGAGATCATAGTCCGAGTAAGTGCCTTCCAGTTTGATAGCTCCTACCTGTGAGGTGTAAGCAGTGATACTGATACCTAACTGGCGGAGTGCCAGCTTGGCCAAAGCACCGGCTACGACGCGTGATACCGTTTCGCGTGCAGACGAACGTCCGCCGCCACGATGATCGCGGATACCATACTTCACTGTGTAAGTATAGTCGGCGTGTGAAGGGCGATATACATTTTTCAGATTGTTGTAGTCATTAGAATGTTGGTTTTCGTTCCAAACGATAAAACCGATGGGGCAACCGGTTGACTTACCTTCAAAAATACCGGAAAGAAACTCTACTTTATCAGCTTCTTTGCGTGCGGTGGTAAGGATGGATTGTCCCGGACGGCGCCGGTTCAGTTCCTGTTGTACGAATTCTTCGTCAATAGTGATTCCGGCGGGAAATCCGTCAATTACTCCTCCAATTCCTTTTCCATGAGACTCACCAAAACTTGTGAGCCGAAAGATGTTGCCAAATGAATTAAACATAGTCGTGGCTTTTTAAAATTACTGTATGCAAATATAACAAAGTTTTCGATAAGATTGTTGTGAACTCAAAATATCTTCAAAAAAGGTGGCATATTGAACCTTTTTTCTTCTTTTCAGTTGATAAATGATGATTAATAATAACTAAACCAATGACTGTATGAAAAAGAATCCATGAACGGGAAGATAATGACGTTCGGGGATATTGTAATAGACAAGTGTACCGTAAAGAAGGGAGAGGGGATTTCGACCTTTACAGGACAACAGCAACTTACATTTGCTGGAGAGGCGGCTGCCTTGGGAGCTTGCGATGTAACTGTGGTGAGTTATATTTTAGAATGCATACCCGAAGCCGATATTCAGATATATAGGGTACATCGAGAAAGTGATCGTATGGAAGTCATTCTTGAAGATATTGTTGAGTCCCCAAGTAAGGTCAGCGTATATGTTGAGATGTTTGAACGCTCTCCATCCGGCTCCTGCCTGAAGTCCCCACTGAAAACGTCTCAGATCGTCGGAGAAGTCATAAGTTGCAATTTTATCATCGGTAAATTCTACTTTAGGTCCTGTTGGATCGTCCTCACGCAGATATCCTTCGTATACGTGTCCTGAAAATTCCCTTGAAAGTATATAGGAAAAATAAGGGCCTGCTTTCACATTCCAACGGCTACTCAACTTATAAGTAGCCATCAATGGGATGGTTAATCCGGCGGTATGTACTTTGGTCTTTACCCCTCCTGTCCATACTCCGCTGATCCTTTCACCTCCTTGTCCCAGAATTTCCATACTGTAATTCTTTACGGTAGCTTCGGTGGTCATAGCCTTGTTTTCAAGCCGTAGCCCTACGATGACACCCAGTTTGTTCTGAACCGCTACCCATTTGGTCACTTCACCCCCGATTGTAATGGCGAGAGTCGGGTTGTAACCGTCAATAGACCGGATTTCCGCCGGTAAAGGAAGCGGAGCTGTACCGCCGATACTGATTCCTGCTTTCACTTCGTATTCCAATCCGCGAAGGGCGGAACGGATAAGCGTTTCATTTCTATCCACTTGTGCATAACCGGGCAGGGCAACACTTAAACAAATAAGCAGACCGAATGTATAAAGGTATTTTTTCATCGCTGTAATTATTATAAAATCATTTAGGTTTTAGTTTTCTGTATGATAGACCAGTTCGACTTCATCAATCAGCAAGGTGCTTCCGATGGCTCCATTGAAATAAGCGCCTTCCAGACTGGAGGTAAAGACGATTGCTACGTTGTATTTTCCATCCCTTAGCTTTTCTTTGTCGATGAACTTGCCGGGGCGGGTAATAAACGGAAGTTTGAAATAAGTCCATTCATCTGTTTCTTTGGCATTGTCGATGCGTGCTATTGAAACCGGATTCGGACTGGTGAACGCATTACTTCCGTCAAGAGTAGGAACAGACTCGCTCGTTTCGTACATGATGGCGTATATATCGCAAATGTCACGTTTTCCGTCAACGGGTTTTCCTTCTTCGGTGAACTTGTCTCCCGCCTTGTATTTATAATAACCGGCCAGATAGGTCGGCACATAACGGAAAGGCAGACCGAATTTGGTAGCTTGCAGCGGATAGCTCATGGCATTGTTCACATCAAAAGAGCCGATAAATAAGTTTCCTGCGGCAATGGGCATACCCATTAACTGCCCGAAGAAACCGGTACTTCGCGTTACTAATGAAAGACATTTTCCTTCTTTACCATCCGCTATTTGGAAAGTGGGGTAGTCGTCGGCTGTTTTAGGAACGCCGGTCATGGCATAACCCGCATTTCCGCTGGCCCATTCCATAATCACTTTGTCTTCTTGCCGTTCTACGAATATATAGTATTTTTTCCCACCGAGAGTGTCCTCGAAGTTGTAGTTAGTTGCAAGTTCCGTATCAATAACCGAAACTGTATATGTTTTTTTCCATACTCCGTCGGCTGCTGTGACAGTGTATTTTTGCGGTAGATTAAAATCGTGTACCGTTCCGCTCAAAGGGCTGATGGTAGCTCCCGGAGTCAGGGTGAATTCCGGTGCAAGGGCCGAAACGTCTGTTCCCGGTCCCACAAAAAGAGTTACCGAATTATTATTAATGATAGGACTTGTAGTCATTACTGCTTTCGGCAGTGTGCAACTAAGTATATCTGCTTCTGCGTTAAGAGCTTCGTCACGGATGCAAGAAGAGATGATAATACTTACCAGGAAATATAAAATCACGTGTTTTGCTTTCATTTTTCTCTTTTTTCTTACTGTTAAAGTTTAGTTCTCAGAAGCGTTTATAACAAAATGAAATTTTATTTGTTCAGTAAGAGATGTATGATAAAAAAGATTTTCTTACTTTTGTGTGTACTTAAAACTTATGAGTTTATGACTGAGTCAGAAAGAAGGCAAATTATAGAACTGATTAAGAGAGAGGTAATTCCGGCTATCGGATGTACAGAACCTATTGCTGTGGCGCTTTGTGTAGCGAAAGCTGCCGAAACATTGGGGATGCGTCCGGAGAAGATAGAAGTACTGCTCAGTGCCAACATTTTAAAAAATGCGATGGGGGTAGGAATACCGGGTACAGGAATGGTAGGACTTCCCATTGCCGTTGCTTTAGGAGCATTGATAGGCAAATCAGAGTACCAGTTGGAAGTATTGAAAGACTGTACACCGGAAGCTGTAGAGTGCGGAAAGCAGTTTATTGCGGAAAGACGGATTTGTATTTCCTTGAAAGATAATATCACGGAAAAGCTCTATATCGAAGTGATTTGCAGGTCCGGAGATAGAACGGCGAAAGCTGTAATTGCCGGTGGTCATACCACCTTTATATATATAGCCGATGGAGGTAACGTATTACTGGACAGGCAGCATACAACCGATGAAGAAGAGGAAGCGACCGCTCCCGAACTGAACCTGCGTAAGGTTTATGATTTTGCCTTGACAGCTCCTTTGGATGAAATTCGTTTTATTCTTGATACGGCACGTTTGAACAAGGCAGCTGCCGAACAAGCCTTTAAAGGCAGTTACGGACACTCTTTGGGAAGAATGCTTCGGGGAAGTTATGAACACAAAGTGATGGGTGACAGCGTATTCTCTCACATCCTCTCTTATACTTCTGCCGCTTGTGACGCTCGAATGGCAGGAGCTATGATTCCGGTCATGAGTAATTCCGGCAGTGGTAATCAAGGAATATCGGCCACGCTTCCTGTGGTGGTCTTTGCCGAAGAGAACAATAAGAATGAAGAAGAACTGATCCGTGCCTTGATGTTGAGTCATCTTACGGTTATTTATATCAAACAAAGTTTGGGACGTCTTTCCGCCCTCTGCGGTTGTGTGGTAGCTGCCACAGGTTCTAGTTGCGGAATCACTTGGCTGATGGGAGGAAACTATGACCAGGTTGCCTTTGCCGTTCAAAACATGATTGCCAACCTGACGGGCATGATTTGTGACGGTGCAAAACCGAGTTGTGCCCTAAAAGTGACTACCGGAGTCTCAACAGCCGTACTGTCTGCTATGATGGCAATGGAAGACCGTTGTGTAACTTCTGTGGAAGGTATTATTGATGAAGATGTAGATCAAAGTATCCGTAATCTGACAAGAATCGGCTCACAAGCTATGAACGAAACGGATAAAATGGTACTCGATATCATGACACACAAAGGATGCTAGAAAATGAGGAGTTAGAAAATGAAAAATGAGGAATGAAGAATTAGCTGCGCAATGGTTGATAGCAATTCTTCATTCCTCATTTTTAACTCTTCATTAACTTAGTGGCAACAGCCGCCACTGCATTCGTGGTCATTGCAGCCACCATCACCGCAACTGTCGCATCCGCAACCGCAGCCTTCGCCACTCATCATTTTCACCAGTTCCTGAATTTCTTCGTTAGTAGCAGGACGGCTTTCAATCACTTCGCCTTCAAAGATGAGATCGGCGCCTGCCAACGGATGGTTGAGGTCAACGACTACTACATCCGGTTTGATTTCTACTACGCTGGCATTTACGCGTTGACCGTCACCGGTCATCAAAGGTACGATATTACCCTCTTTGATATGGTCGCTGTCGAACTTGCCGTCAACCTCAAAGATATTTTTCGGGAGATCAATCACGTGTTGCTCGTCATATTGACCGTATGCCTTGTCTGCCGGAATGGTGAAGTCAAATTTGTCACCTTTAGAAAGAGAAGTTATCTGGTTCTCGAAGTCCTCGAGTGTTGTTCCTAATCCTGAAATGAACTGAAAGGGATGTTCTGCTTTTGCTTCTTCGAACAATTCCTTTTCACCATCTTCCATTGTATATAATTTGTATGCAACGGTAATGTACTTGTTTTCTACTGTTTCCATCTAATTCTTTTTATTTCTAAATTAATAAATCCCGCAAATGCGGGCTGACAAAGATACGAATTATTTATTTCTGCCGTGATATAGGGAAGGTATATTTCAAAATATTAAATGCTTTTGTTAGAAAGGGACAATAGGATTCCACTTATATAATAGTTGTAAATTTAACCTATAAGTGATAAAATAGAGAAATAACACCTCTCTTTTCTTACAATTATTCGTTTTTATGTGATTTTTTTCTTCGATTTGTTTGGATATAATAAAAAAGCCCTTACCTTTGCAGCACAAAAATAAAGAAAAGAAGATATGAATAACTTACACACATCTATTAACCTAGCAGTCTTGCATATTATTCGCGTCGTGGTGGTCCCATCAAGAGCGTGAGAAAGGTTTTGTGCTGTATGTATTCGTACCATAAAGATAAAATTTAGAGCCTTTCTCACTGGTGTGAGAGAGGCTTTTTAATTAAAAGATAGATTGAAATGAAAAAGCAATTACGCAGTTCGTTTAGTACACAAGGCCGTCGGATGGCGGGAGCCCACTTGCATGAGATCGGTCAGTTGGTGAAAGCGGAGATCGAAAAGCTGGGGTGCTTCGCTGCGGAATTCAATACAATCGCTATCGACGACGGTATAGCTATGGGGCATGATGGAATGCTTTACTCGCTTCCTTCCCGTGATATCATCGCAGACAGTGTGGAATATATGGTGAATGCTCATAAGGCAGACGCGATGGTATGTATCAGTAATTGTGACAAGATCACTCCGGGGATGTTGATGGCGGCGATGCGTCTGAATATACCTGCTGTATTTGTGTCGGGTGGTCCTATGGAGGCGGGTGAATGGAACGGTCAGCATTTGGATTTGATCGACGCGATGATTAAGTCGGCCGACCAAAGTGTGAGTGACGAGGAAGTTGCCAATATCGAGCAGAACGCTTGTCCTACCTGCGGATGTTGTTCCGGTATGTTTACAGCAAATTCTATGAACTGCTTGAACGAAGCCATCGGCTTGGCTCTTCCCGGAAACGGGACCATTGTAGCCACGCATGAAAACCGTGCGCAGCTTTTCAAAGATGCTGCTAAGTTGATTGTGGATAATGCGATGAAATATTATGAAGAGGGGGACGAGAGCGTGCTTCCGCGTAGCATTGCCACCCGCCAAGCTTTTCTGAATGCCATGACTTTGGATATTGCGATGGGTGGTTCTACCAATACGGTTCTTCACCTGTTGGCTGTTGCCCATGAAGCGGGAGTCGACTTCAAGATGGACGACATTGATATGCTTTCCCGCAAGGCTCCGTGCCTTTGCAAAGTAGCTCCGAACACACAGAAGTACCACATTCAGGATGTGAACCGTGCCGGTGGAATTATTGCAATCATGGACGAACTGTCCAAAGCTGGTCTGGTGGACACGTCTGTTCGCCGGGTAGACGGAATGACGTTGGCAGAGGCTATTGATAAGTATTCCATTACAAGTCCGAACGTAAGTGAAGAGGCTATCAAAAAATATTCGAGCGCAGCCGGAAATAGATTTAACCTCGTACTCGGCTCGCAAGGTATGTATTATAAGGAACTGGATAAAGACCGTGCAACCGGATGTATCCGTGATTTGGAACACGCTTACAGCAAAGACGGCGGCCTGGCCGTATTGAAAGGTAACATTGCTCAAGACGGTTGTGTGGTAAAAACGGCAGGGGTAGACGAAAGTATCTGGAAGTTTACCGGACCTGCTAAAGTGTTTGATTCGCAAGAAGCAGCCTGCGAAGGTATTCTGGGAGGTCGAGTCGTCAGTGGCGACGTTGTCGTCATCACGCACGAAGGTCCGAAGGGTGGTCCCGGTATGCAGGAAATGCTTTATCCTACCTCTTATATAAAATCCC
>PPYE01627711.1_pt1 | contig 13984 bp, 10 predicted proteins | sample 1559881 | NCBI WGS metagenome assembly PPYE01 (sample SAMN08240022, study PRJNA423297) | Human gut metagenome, whole genome shotgun sequencing project.
ACGTGTATCCGCCGTGATCAATCCGGTGAAACTGATTATCACCAACTATCCGGAAGGACAGGTCGAGGAGCTGGAAGCCATCAACAACCCGGAAGATCCGGAAGCCGGCAGCCATACGATCGAGTTCAGCCGTGAGTTGTGGATGGAACGTGAGGACTTCATGGAAGACGCTCCCAAGAAATATTTCCGGATGACACCGGGACAGGAAGTTCGTCTGAAGAACGCCTATATCGTAAAATGTACGGGCTGCAAGAAAGACGAGAACGGTGAGATTACCGAGGTATATTGCGAATACGATCCGAATACCCGTAGCGGTATGCCGGACGCTAACCGTAAAGTAAAAGGTACCTTGCACTGGGTAAGCCGCGCCCATTGCCAAAAAGCGGAAGTACGCTTATACGACCGCCTTTGGAAGGTGGAGAACCCCAGAGACGAATTGGCCGCTATCCGGGAGGAGAAGAATTGCTCCCCGCTAGAGGCCATGAAGGAAATCATCAACCCGAACTCCTTGGAGATCCGGAAAAACTGTTACGTAGAGAAGTTCGTGGCTACCTTGCCCAAGCTTTCCTACCTTCAATTCCAGCGTATCGGCTATTTCAACATAGATAGCGAATCCACCCCCGACAACTTGGTATTCAACCGTACCGTAGGGCTAAAAGACACGTGGAGCAAGATTAATAAATAAAGAATAGTAAATGAAAAAAGACGATATCTCACGCTTGTTACAACATTATCTTTCAGCGAAGGAAGAGGGTAAGGAGCCTTATTTCGACGCTGATCAAATCGATGAAATGTTGGACAGCTTTGAAGATTCGAACGATTATACTTACTTTGATGAAGTCTTAGCCCTCGGGCTAAAGCTTCATCCCGGTAATTCCGCCTTGCAAATCAAGAAAGGCAGGCAATTCGCATATAACGAGGATTATGAGAGCGCTCTCGCTCTGCTCGAGAATATAGCGGAGACTGATAACCAAGATCTGGATATGTTAAAAATGGAATGCTATTGCTCGCTCAACCAATATCCCAAGGTTCTGGAGATCACGGAAGAGTTGATCACTAGGGATTGTGACTATTTGGAGGAAGTCTTCGAGTACATCTCCCCCATCTTGAATGATTTAGACATGAACAAAGAGGCCCGCGATTTCGTGGACCGTGGCTTGGCTTTATTTCCGGATAACTTGATCCTTAAGAATGAGCTTTGCTACATCCTCGAGACGGAAGGAGACGTTCCCCGGGCGATCGAGTTATGTAATGAGCTAATCGATAAGAATCCTTTCTCATACGAGTATTGGTTTACGCTGGGAAGGCTACATTCCATGGTTGGCGATTACGAGAAAGCGATCGAGGCTTTCGACTTCGCCTTGACATGTGATGATTCCGATACGGAACTGAAAATATTGAAAGCGTACTGCCTGTATATGAACGAGAGCTATGAGAAGGCGATCGAGGAATATCAAGAAATCGAGGGTGATGAGGAGGTGATGCGCCGTATCTCTCCACTCATGGCGGAATGTTATATGAAGCTGGAGCAATATGAGAAGGCTTACCAACTGTTTTCCACGATCATAAACGATCCGGATATGGAGGATGGGCCGACCAATTATATCAATTATATCCGTTGTTGTACCGAGACTGAGCGTGACAACGAGGCTTCCATCATGTTATTCAAGGCGGCGCAATTGTATCCGAACAATGTCCGTCTCCTTTCTCTTTTAGCGCTTTGCTTGCTTGATAGCGGGAAAAAGGAGGAGGCTATCGCTATTACGAATAAGATATTCAAGATCATCGATAAGAAAAGCATCAATCCGGAAACTCAAGAAGAATGCAACAGCCTGCTTCATGCCGGACAATATTTGCTTTCTAAGGGAGATGTAGATAAGGCGATCTCTTATTACAAGAAAGTCCTTCAAATCAACCCGAAGACTCCAATGATTCATATCCATTTGGCTATGGCTTATCTGGATAACCGTGATATGGAAAATTTCATGGAGCATATCGGCCAAATATCCGGAGATGATCTTCTTTATTTGCTTCGTAAAGTGGGACCGGAAGTATTCGCGGACTTTACCATCGATCCCGATAAAGAGAAGAAACATATCCAACCCGAGGATCTGGTAAAAGAGTTTTTAAAGAATAAAGATAACAGTAATTAGACAATTAATAATGTAATATGCCTAACAAACGAAATCTCAAGGACTACGGTTTTTTAGTATTAAAAGGTATGGGTATGGGAGCGGCGGATGTCGTTCCCGGCGTGTCGGGAGGAACGATCGCCTTTATCGTAGGTATCTACGAGGAACTGATCGACTCTATCAAAAGTATTAACGGGACGACATTGAAACAATTATTCACGGGGAAAATAGCGGCCTTCTGGAAAGGGATCAACGCTAATTTCTTGCTTTCTATCGTGGGTGGTATTGGTATTAGTATATTCTCCCTAGCGAAGATCATTACGTATCTCTTGGTGTATCATCCGATCTTGGTATGGTCTTTTTTCTTTGGTTTGGTGCTGGCCTCTACTTGGTTCGTCTCTAAGGATATCAAGCAATGGAACTGGAAGACGATCTTGAGTTTTGTTGTCGGAGCGGTGATCGCTTTTTATATCACCGTGGCGACTCCCGCCGAGACTCCGAGTAATTTACTCTTTATCTTCCTCTGTGGGGCGATCGCCATTTGCGCCATGATCTTGCCGGGTATCTCGGGTAGCTTTATCTTAGTGTTGCTCGGAAAATACTTCTATATCATGGAGGCGGTCAAGACGTTTAACGTTCCCGTTATGTTGGTGTTTATAGCGGGTGCGGCTATTGGTATCACGACGTTCTCCCGCGTGTTGTCATTCGCCCTTCGTAAATTCCATGATATAACGATCGCCGTATTGGCCGGATTCATGTTGGGTTCGCTTAACAAGGTATGGCCTTGGAAAGAAACGATCGAGACCTATGTGGATAGCCATGGCATGACCAAGCCGTTGGTTGAGGCGAATATCGCTCCGAATCAGTTTGTTTGGGAGGCCGTCGGATTGATGATCTTAGGTTTCGGGATCGTATATTTCCTAGAAAAGCTCTCACAAAAAAGCACTAAGGCGTAACCCAATATTACAATGGGCATTATAAGGTGATTAGAATGCCCATTCTTATTTGCCTACATTTTATCATCGCACATCGTACTTTTCCAATAAGCGAAATCCTCTCTATACTAATAAAGTGATAAAGAAGTATCAAAAGTAACTATAACCGTACCCTAGTCGCCGAGGTGTTAAATATCAGTAGAAAGACGCTATTCAACAAAATGAAACGTTATAATCTTGGCAACGAGTAATTTTTTACTAACTTTGATGCCTCAATAGAAATGTGTTACATTTAGATTTTAAATAAACAAGTATTATGGCGAAAATAAAAGGAGCTGTTGTTGTAAACACAGAGCGCTGCAAGGGATGCAACCTTTGCGTAGTAGCCTGCCCGTCGGATGTGCTGGAGTTGCACCCACGAGAAGTAAACAACAAGGGGTATCACTATGTGTACATGAAGAACCCGGACGCATGCATCGGTTGCGCTAGTTGCGGGTTAGTTTGTCCGGACGGTTGTCTAACGATCTACAAAGTAAAAATATAAAGTTATATCAAGATATGGCAGAAGATATAAAATTAATGAAGGGTAACGAGGCCATCGCCCATGCGGCTATCCGCTATGGCGTGGACGGTTACTTCGGCTATCCGATCACTCCGCAGTCGGAGATATTGGAAACCCTTATGGCAGAGATGCCGTGGGAAAAGACCGGCATGGTAGTCTTACAAGCGGAGAGCGAGGTAGCCGCTATTAATATGGTATACGGCGGAGCCGGCACTGGAAAGAAAGTGATGACCTCTTCTTCCAGTCCGGGCGTGAGCTTGAAACAAGAAGGTATCTCTTATATCGCAGGAGCGGAGCTTCCTTGTCTGATCGTGAACGTTATGCGTGGCGGTCCCGGATTAGGAACGATCCAGCCGAGTCAGGCTGATTATTTCCAGACCGTGAAAGGCGGTGGTCATGGCGATTACCGCTTGATAACCTTAGCTCCCTCTTCCGTACAGGAGATGGCCGATTTCGTAGGCCTTGGTTTTGATCTGGCTTTCAAATACAATAACCCCGCTATTATCTTGGCGGACGGTATCATCGGACAGATGATGGAGAAGGTGGTATTGCCTCCCTATCAACCCCGCCGTACCGAGGAAGAGATTATCGCTCAATGTCCTTGGGCCGTACAAGGAAAGAAGGGCGGACGCAAAGGTAACGTCATCACCTCCTTGGAGCTAGACCCGGCGAAGATGGAAGAGAACAATATTCGTTTCCAAGCGAAATATCGCAAGATCGAGGAAAACGAGGTTCGTTACGAGGAGTTCCAATGTGAGGACGCTGATTATCTATTGATCGCGTTCGGTTCTTCCGCCCGTATTTGCCAGAAGGTAGTCGAGATCGCCCGTGCGGAAGGTATCAAGCTTGGCTTGTTACGCCCGATCACGTTATGGCCGTTCCCGACAAAAGTGATCGCCGCTTATGCGGATAAGGTAAAAGGTATGTTATCGGTTGAGTTGAACGCCGGACAGATGGTAGAGGACGTTCGCCTAGCCGTAAATGGTAAGGTGAAGGTAGAGCACTTTGGCCGATTGGGTGGAATCGTATTCACCCCGGATGAGGTATTGAACGCGCTGAAGGAAAAATTATTCTGATCCGTATGACACGAGGAAGTAAAGCTGACGAGATATTGACGCTGGTTTTTATGCTACTGGCCATAGCTGCCGTGGTATGTTACTTCGCTGTTAGCGATAAGGCCGTATTCTTGTATTGTGGCGGGGCGGCGATCGTATTGCGGCTGGTGCAATATGTCTTAAGATATATACATTAATAATTAAAGATTATGGAACTCAACGATATAATTAAACCGGAAAATCTGGTGTATGAAAAGCCCAGATTGATGAATGAAAATCCCATGCACTACTGCCCCGGTTGCAGCCACGGTGTGATACATAAGTTAATCGCCGAGGTTATAGCCGATATGGGTCTGGAAGATAAGACAATCGGTATCTCCCCCGTGGGATGTGCCGTATTCGCATATAACTACTTGGATATCGATTGGATCGAGGCAGCCCACGGACGTGCGCCAGCCATAGCTTCTGCTGTTAAACGCTTGAATCCGGAGAAGATGGTATTCACGTATCAAGGAGATGGTGACTTGGCGGCTATCGGTACGGCCGAGACGATTCATGCAGCCAACCGTGGCGAGAATATCGTGATCGTATTCGTAAATAACGCGATCTATGGTATGACCGGCGGACAGATGGCTCCGACTACACTGGAAGGTATGCCCACGGCTACCTGTCCTTACGGACGCAACATCGCCTTGAACGGTTACCCGCTGAAGATCGGTGATTTATTAGCCCAATTGGAAGGAACTTGCTTGGTAACACGCCAAAGCGTACAGACGGCCGCAGCCGTACGGAAAGCGAAGAAGATGCTTCGTAAGGCTTTCGAGAACGCTATGGCCGGTAAGGGTACTTCTGTGGTAGAGTTCGTCTCCACTTGCTCATCCGGCTGGAAGATGACTCCGGAAAAAGCCAATAAATGGATGGAAGCGAACATGTTCCCTTTCTACCCGCTGGGCGACTTAAAGAATGTTGAATAAGTAATACGGTAAACGACAATGAAACAAGAAATAATTATAGCAGGCTTCGGTGGACAAGGTGTATTGTCTATGGGTAAGATCTTGGCCTATTCCGGTTTGATGGAAGGCAAGGAGGTTAGCTGGATGCCTTCATACGGACCTGAGCAACGTGGCGGTACGGCCAACGTAACCGTTATCTTGAGCGACGAGCGTATCAGCTCACCCGTATTGAATGAATATGATATCGCTATTATCTTGAACCAACCTTCCATGGATAAGTTCGAGAGCAAGGTGAAACCGGGCGGTATCTTGATTTACGATGGTTATGGCATCCATACGCCAGCGAAACGTACGGATATTAACGTATATCGGGTAGATGCCATGGACGCCGCTACCGAGATGAAGAACGAGAAGGCATTCAATATGTTGATCTTAGGCGGGTTGCTTAATATCGTCCCGATGGTTCAATTGGAGAACGTCATGCTAGGATTGAAGAAATCCTTGCCCGAGCGTCACCATCATTTGTTGCCGATGAACGAGGCTGCCATTAAGAAAGGAATGGAGATTATACAGAAAATATAAGAAGCTCATTCATTGATGTGCCGATATGCCAATTAAGTTTTCTGATTGGCATATTGGCATATTTTATAATTGGCACATTATTTTTTGTTATATATTTGCAACCCATGAAGTATTATCTATACATATTACTTTTTCTGATAGGAACGGCGGCTTCCGCGCATGCGCAAGGACGTTCCGGGAGCCGGGGAGGACGAGGTGGATTCTCGTTATCTAATTTATCATCCTCAAACAAGGAAATACCGGATAGCTTGCTGCAAACAGATAGCGCGGCGCTGAAATCAAAACGAATCATCGGTTATCGGCTCACGCCTCTTTTGGGAGAACGTTATATCGCTCCTATGGATACCAATCGATTAAATTTCGGGAATAGTACGTTGGTGGAAGCGAACTCATTGGCCGTAGGTTATCTGGCGAATGTGGGATCGCCGGCGCAAACCCGTATTTTTAACGAACGTAAGGAGGAACGTGATTTCATCTTCGCCGATGCCTATGATTATTATATCACAACCCCAACAAACGCTTATTTCTACGATACCAAAGTACCCTATACCCAAGTGACTTATACGACAGGAGGAGCCAGCCAGAATAAGATGGACCGACTGAAAGGGGTATTGACCATGAACTTTGGCAAAAAGATCAATGTCGGTGGCGAGATGGATTATATCTATAGCCGCGGATATTATAACTCCAACGGTAATAAATTATTAAGTTATCGTTTTTTCGGAAGTTATATCACCGACCGTTACGAGTTAAACGCTTATTTAAGTAATTTCAATTTCGTAAACTACGAGAACGGTGGACTTACAAATGACCAGTATATCACGAATCCCGATGACTTGGCCGAGAATCAAAGAAATATCGATAGTAAATCATACCCTGTCCGTTACACGGACACATGGAACCGTGTCCGTGGAAAACAATATTTCCTGACACAGAGATACAATCTCGGTTTTACTAAGGAATTGGAAGAAACCGATGAGGAAGGGAACGTAAAAGAGGTATTCATTCCGGTTTCCAGTATCATCCATACCATCGATTACGAAGATAACCGCAGACGCTTTATCTCTAATGATGCCGGGATCGATACCTGCTACACTCATCTTTATGGTATGGACGCATCTTTGAATGACCAGACTTCCTCTTGGAATTTAAAGAATACCTTTGCGTTGGCCTTGCGGGAAGGTTTCCAAGATTGGGCTAAGTTCGGGCTGACCGCCTTCGTTACTTTCGAGAAACGCCGGTTTAGATTGGCATCCCAAGTTCCCGGACTGGACTACGGTCCGGATGGTCATGGAAGCTCTGAGCCAAGCACATTAAATTTCCCTACTTCCGAAGTATATGATGAGTTTACTACCTACATCGGCGGCGAATTATCCAAACGCCGTGGTAGCCTTCTTACCTACAATGTCCGTGGAGAATTAGGACTTGCGGGAAGTGACGCCGGAGAGGTCCGAGTGAGCGGAGACCTGCAAACAAAATTCAAACTTTTTAAGAAAGACGCTACGATCAAGGCGGAAGGATACATCAAGAACATCACCCCGGCGTTCTACCAACGTCACCATCATGGGCGTTACTATTGGTGGGATCTATCATTGAAAAATGTGCAAAGGATTTACGCCGGAGCGAAAATCAACTTGGAATCCACCCGTACCCAGTTATCCGGAGGAGTGGAAAGTATCCAGAATTATGTATTCTTCAACGGCAAAGGTTTGCCGGAGCAAAGCAGTAAGAACATCCAAGTTGTCTCAGCCCGTATCAAGCAAGATATCATGTATCGTGCGTTCGGATGGGAGAATGAGGTGGCCTATCAGCTTTCTAGCGAGAAGTCTCAACTTCCGTTGCCGGATATCAGCGCATACTCGAATATATATCTAGCGTTTAAGTTGGCGAAAGTATTAACCGTACAGATTGGCGCGAACGTATACTACAACACCGCTTATTACGCTCCTTATTACGAGCCGGCTACCCAGCAGTTCCAAGTACAGGAAGAAGACAAGAAAGTGAAGGTCGGTAATTATCCGTTGATCAACGCTTATGCGAATTTCCATTTGAAGCAAGCTCGCTTCTTCATCATGGCATACAATCTAGGCTCTAAGTTCGTTGACCCGAATTACTTCTCTCTTGCGCATTATCCGTTGGACCCGATGGTCTTGAAAATGGGTATCTCCGTGACTTTCAATAATTAATCGATTGCCATGAGATCTAAGAAGTTGCTTATCCTATACGCTTTTCTACTGATTGTCGCTGTAGTGACAATGGTACAGCTTTGGAGACTTAACCAACGTCCCCAAGAGATCGGACCTCGTGATTATCCGGAAATCAAGGAAGAAGGAATTCTTCGGATGATAACCGAGTACAATCAATCCGGATATTTCGTATCCGGCGATACGGTGCAAGGTTTTCAATACGAGCTTAGCCAAGCGATCGCTAAATTATCCGGATTGGAGGTTCAGACGCATTTGGAAATGAGTTTAGCGAAAAGCTTCGAGGAATTATCGGACAACAAATGCGACGTAATCGCAAGAAACATACCCATCACCTCCGAGATGCGGGAAAACTACCTGTTCACCGAACCGATCGTTCTCAACAAGCAAGTCTTGGTACAACGTACGGCAGAGGCGAACAACGGACAAGCCCCTATCCGTAACCAATTGGATTTAGCCCAAAAGACTTTATACATACCGAAAGATTCCCCGGCCTTATTGCGTCTGCAAAATCTGGGACACGAGATAGGCGATACGATCTACGTGGTGGAAGATGAGTTATATTCTACCGAGCAGCTTATGATCATGGTAGCCAAAGGCGATATCGATTATGCCGTATGCGACCAACAAATCGCCCGCATGACCCAGAAAAAACTGCCGGAAGTCGATATCCTAACGGATGTCAGTTTTACCCAATTGCAATCGTGGGCGGTCCGTAAAGACTCTCCTGTCCTACTGGATAGCCTAAATAGTTGGCTCCAGCAAATCAAAGACAGTGGATTATACGACCAGATTTATAAGCGCTATTACAAATAGGGCTATTCATGAGACGGCAAAATAAAGGAGAACTCCGAACCCACCCCTAATTCAGACGTAACATGTATCGAACCTCCCATCTTCACAACCAATCCTTTGCAGATAGCCAGTCCTAATCCGATTCCTTCCATATAGTCGTTTATTTTCACGAAACGGTCGAAGACATCTTTCAATTTTTCCTTATCGATGCCGATTCCCGTATCCCTTACGTAAAAACGTAATTGATCATCCGGTTGAATGGTATATCCCATCGTGATGCTACCTTCTTTCGCATAAATCGTATCCATCAATTCACTGACATCTAATTGCTCATATGTGATCTTTATCGCATCCGCCTCGATCTTCGAGATATCCAAGATGTCATTGATCAATTGCATCAACAATTGGTTATTCATCTTGATCACATCGTAGTACGACATACGTTCCTCATCCGTATCAGCAAAAGCCATCAATTCAGAGAAACCGGTAATCGCATTCAAAGGAGTGCGGATCTCATGGCTCATATCCGCCAGATATTTCGATTTCATCTTATCAGCGGCCTCAGCCTTCACCTTCGCCTCCTCAAGGCTTAATTCTTGATTCTTCCGTTCCTGAATATTCGTTGAACATCCAAGGATAACCGAAGGTCTTCCTTTATCGTCCCGTTCATACACGGTAGCGAATACCTCTCTCCAAACATATTCCTTCTTGCCGGGAAATAGCATACGTGCCTCGATCCTTGCCTCAGAGATTTCCCCTCGGCAAAGACGGGTAAACATATTATGATAATGTTCTTGATCATCCGGATGCGCCCGGCTGATAAACTGCCCCCATGACACCTCTATCATATCTTCCGACATGGTATTCCAATCGTTCAAGGTCACAACGGAATCCTTGAAATTATGGGTACTGTCCGGATCGATGAAGATCGAGCATGTACGTATATCACTTATCCGCAATGCCATTTTCGTCAAGATCCGGGTTCTTCTCAAAGTATTCTCCGTAGCCAACTCGGAAGTTATATCTCTCCATAAAGCCAAGACAAGCGGCTTGCCATTATTTAGGGAAATAGGATATTTAGCGACCTCTATATCCCGGTAATCGCCGGAGGCCGATTTTACCTTGCCCTTAAATCTAGCGGTCAGTCCTGTCTTGATCACATTCATATCGGTTTCCAGACGCTCCTCGGCGGTCATCAAGGCATTATAATTCACCTCGAAATCATCATGTCCCTCGATCTCCCGGGTTTCAATACCCGTTATTTCCTCCATAAAATGATTCCAATACAGGTAATTAAAATGGTTATCCCCATCTTTCACGAAAACACCCAACGGTAACCGATCTAATATCGTATTGATCAGTTCTTGTAGATTTTTTTCTGTTTTCAGAGAAGATACATTGCGTGTATAAACGATCACAAGCTCCTCATTAAAAAGGCTTGCTTGCGATAGATAATAATAGTTCTTTCCCTCAAAAGAGACCTCAAAAGAGAAATCCACTTTCACTTGCTCCTCGAAAACACGTTTAACCGCAGCTCTATAGATCTCATATTGATCGTAGTTCTTCCCGTCCGGGAACAACGCTTGAGGTTGCTTTCCGATACAGTTATTCGCTAAATAATGATAATAATCGTCTTTTGCAGAAATAACCTTGACAAGAGTAAGATTTCGATCTACTAATACGATCGTATCGGGACTCTTCTCCATGATCATCTCTAATCCAGACTGAACGTTACTTCCGCTTTCTAGACTATTCATATTAATTCTTTCGTTTTTGGGGTATAACTCGGGGATAAAGGTATTTATTTTTCTATTTATCACCAAAGAGAAACCTACCTATTGCATAATATTTCTAAATAATCTTTATCTTTACCGGGAATTTGAATGTAAAAAGATGAGATTTGATGAATTAGATTTGGAAGATGCCGTATTAGACGGGCTTTATGACATGAATTTTGACGAAACGACTCCAGTCCAAGAGTTAACGATTCCTGTCATTTTAGAAGGTAAAGACATCATCGCTTGCGCACAGACCGGAACCGGTAAAACGGCGGCGTATGTTTTGCCAGTTATTAATGAACTAAGCAAAGGTTGTCATCCGACAGATGCGGTGAATGCGGTCATTATGGCACCGACCCGGGAATTGGCTCAACAAATAGACCAACAAATTCAAGGATTCACTTATTTTATACCTTCCGTATCTGCAGTAGCCGTGTATGGAGGTACCGACGGAATCGCTTGGGAACAACAAAAGAGAGGTTTAGAGATGGGTGCGGATATCGTGATCGCTACCCCGGGACGTTTATTGTCCCATATTAAGTTAGGTACTGTCGATTTGTCTAAAGTGTCGTTCTTCGTCTTAGACGAGGCGGATCGCATGCTGGATATGGGTTTTTATGACGACATCATGCAGGTTCATAAACAGCTGCCCCCCTACTGCCAGACGATCATGTTCTCGGCTACCATGCCGCCTAAGATACGAACGTTGGCTAAAACCATCCTAAAAGATCCGGAAGAAGTCAAGATCGCTATCTCACGCCCGCCCGAATCTATCATGCAAACCGCATATATCTGCTACGATCCACAAAAGCTCAAGATTCTACAAGATCTCTTCACTCAAAGCCGCCCTCAACGGGTAATTATCTTCTCCTCTTCTAAAATGAAGGTGAAAGAATTAGCGTCTACCCTAAAAAGATTAAAGTTCAATGTAGCCGCCATGCACTCGGATCTGGAGCAATCCCAAAGGGGGTGAAGTGCCCTTGTATGAGCCGGAAAAATACGGTATGAATAAAAGAGGCAGAGGACGGCCTCGTAAAAGTGAGGATAAAGGATCATCCTCGAGCCCACAAAAACGGAATACGGGACACCGTGGAAGGCCTAAAAAGGCGCAATAAAAGCATTATTCTTTTAAATCAAAAACACTATACTTTTGGAGCTAAAACAATATGTTTCGAACTCAAAAGTATAGTGTTTTTTATGGGATATTATCAACCGTTCATGGATGCCAAGAATTCCATATTATCAACGGTTTGTTCCATCCGTTGCTTAACAAATTCCATAGCCTCCATAGAGTTCATGTCTGATAGATATTTGCGTAAGACCCACATACGGTTCAACGTGCTCTCATCCTGCAATAAATCATCACGGCGAGTGCTGGAAGCCGTGATATCCACAGCCGGATAGATACGTTTATTGGCTAATTTACGATCCAATTGTAACTCCATATTACCCGTACCCTTGAATTCCTCGAAGATCACGTCGTCCATCTTAGAGCCAGTCTCCGTAAGGGCGGTGGCTAGAATCGTAAGGCTACCGCCATTCTCAATATTACGGGCGGCACCGAAGAAACGCTTCGGCTTCTGCAACGCATTTGCGTCCACACCACCGGAAAGCACCTTACCGGAAGCCGGTTGTACCGTATTATAAGCACGAGCCAAACGAGTGATCGAGTCAAGAAGAATCACGACATCATGACCACATTCTACCATTCGTTTCGCCTTGTTCAATACGATCTCAGCGATTTTCACGTGACGTTCAGCTGGTTCGTCGAATGTAGAAGCGATTACTTCCGCATCCACGCTACGAGCCATATCCGTAACCTCCTCTGGACGTTCGTCGATCAATAATATAATCATATAAACCTCGGGATGGTTGTAAGCGATAGCGTTCGCGATATCTTTCAGCAACATCGTCTTACCGGTTTTCGGTTGAGCGACGATCAAACCACGTTGCCCTTTTCCGATCGGGGAGAATAAATCAACCACACGTACGGCGATATTATCGTATACTTTCGGTGATTTACGTGCCGTAAGCATGAATTTCTCATCCGGGAATAACGGGGTCAAATGATCGAAAGGAACCCGGTCGCGAACCTCTTCCGGCGTACGGCCATTGATCTTGTCCACTTTCACCAACGGGAAATACTTCTCACCTTCCTTCGGCGGACGAATCGAGCCTTCTACCACGTCACCCGTTTTCAAGCCAAATAACTTGATCTGGGATTGAGAGACATAAATATCGTCCGGTGAAGTCAAATAGTTATAATCTGAAGAACGAAGGAAACCGTAACCATCTTGCATCATCTCCAACACGCCGGTTCCTGTAAGGATGCCGTCAAACTCATACATTTTCTCTTGAGCCTGCTGGTTGTTATTAGCGTTATTGTTATTACGGTTGTTATTATGATTATTCTGTCGATTGTTCTGTCGAGGATTATTCTGCTGGGGAGCGGCCTCGGGTTGAGGTTTGTTAGCCTCGGGTTTCGGAGCGGAGAACGGGAAAATCTGATCCAATACGGATTTAGCGTCCGGATGGCGAAATACGATGCGCTTAGGCTCTTCTTCCGTCGCTTGTGGTGAAGTGGTTTCTTCCGCTACCTCTACCGGAGTCGTATTTTCCGGCAAAGCGGCTTCTTCTTCCGTTTCAAGTTCCGCCACAACAGGAGGCAACAACGGTTTCTCCACCGGGCTCTCTACTACCGCCGGAGTTTCCACGGCCGAGATTTCCGTTACCATAGAGATCGTTTGCGGCTCTTTCGAAACCACCACTTCCTTGTTATCCTCGGAAGGAGCGATAGCGCCCGCTACCTTTTCCTTTTTCTCGATACGGACTCTTTTCTTACGTTCAGGCTGCTCTTTTTGCTCTTTCTTGTCAGCCGGAGCAGCCACTGGCTTTTCCGAAGCCTGTTGGGCACTCTCTGCAGCTTCGGCAGTCTCAGCCTTCGCCACTTTAGGAGAAGCGGCTTTAGCCGGACGGCCTCTCTTACGG
>PPYE01599381.1_pt1 | contig 13983 bp, 15 predicted proteins | sample 1559881 | NCBI WGS metagenome assembly PPYE01 (sample SAMN08240022, study PRJNA423297) | Human gut metagenome, whole genome shotgun sequencing project.
GTCGTCATCGCCTTTTCCATATTATCAGTCGACAAGGACATTCCTGGAACATACTGTTGCCCAAGAAGTTTGATAGCAACCTGAACCATATAGGTATTTGAGGAATATTCTAAGGCCTGAGTTGCGGTAATAGCACGACTACCTTTATCTGTAAACCAAGAGGTAATTGGGGGCGAACCAGCAATATTAATAGGTTGGTCAGTTAATACCTGGTCCCCATAGATAGCACCCGAGCGCCAACCTGCGGTTAAAGTAGCCCCCTTAACTACAGAACCTGGAGTGAAGACATCGGTGATGGTTCCTAAGGCATCAGCCTTAAAATCCTGTGCCCCTTGCTCGTGTTTTTGTCCTGCCATAGCAAGGACAGCACCAGTATCCGCATTCATAACTACTGCGTACATACCTTCAGAATAGGTCGCTTTATTCTCTGAAATCTCTGAAGATAGTTGTTGGCCAAGGATATCTTCAACTCCCTTTTGGAAATCAAGGTCGATGGTCAACTTCAGGTTGTTCCCCTTGCTACCTTTCTGAATGATTTTATCACTATCAACCTTACCTTCCTTGTCCACAGTAATCTCACGAACAGTATGTTTTCCTTGGAGCTCCTCTTCGTACTCTTTTTCCAAATAAGAGGTACCTACACGGTCATTTAGGGCATACCCTTTTTTTAGATAATCCTTAGCATCCTCCTGAGGCAGTCCTGCTTCTGAACTTGAAACCCTACCGATAAGAGGGGACAAGGACGAATCAGACGTGTGACGTTCCCAATCCTTAGCAACTCTAATTCCATTAAGTTCCTTCTGCTTAGCTGCCACAATCGCAATCTGATCAGGAGTCAAGTCCGCCGTCTTCAGTATGACTGTTGAGAAATTAGAAACAGCATTCATCTGAGAATAAATGTAGACTATCTTTAGCTCGTCCTCAGAATAATCAACAGCTTCATCAGGAACCGCATTAATAGCATTATTGTAGATAGTAGCTTCTGCTAATTTATTACCAAATTTATCTGTCTTCTTGTCATTAGGAAGATCATTAACCACACGCTTATAGTTAGCAGAATCAGCTAAATAAAATTCACGTTTCTGGCGATCTGTCACCTTAGTCTCTGTCAGTGTCACCAAAGTTGCCAATCTTTCCGCAACACTCTTCATGGTATCTGATGACACTAGATTACTACGCGTAAAGGTGATAACATCCTTACTCTGATTGGTCGTAAGAGCAATCCCCTTGGCATCAAAGATTTGCCCACGTTCGCTTGCAATCCTAACCGTATACTTGGAGTTATCCTCTAATTTTTTAGTATAAAAAGATTTGTTATAAACCTGCATATAGGTCAAACGCGCAAAAAGTAACAAAAAAAGAACAAAGACGACACCAAAAAGCAAGTAAACACGACGCGAGATGTTTACTGGCTTTCTAGGTTTATTCGCTCGTTTTTCTTTTCTCTTCTGACGCCATTTTTTCCATTTTTGACTATTTTTTTCCCAAAATGATGTCACTTTATCTCCTCTATGTTCTTATAAGAATTTTATTATATTTTATCACAAATCATCTTCAGCAAACTTAAAAAAATATCGAAATTTAAAAAAACTTGCCTCAATTTGAGACATGTTTTCAGATTTATAATGACAATTTTTTCATCCAGCTAGGAATAGCCTTGCTGATGCGAGTCGGCAAAACCACATAAGCATTTTCAGCGATATTATCCGCAATAGCTGAGTGGAGCCAGGTCGCAACGATGACCGCCTTATAAGAGTCAGTTGAGGCAAATTGGGCAAGAAATCCAGCAACCATACCAGCCAAGGTATCTCCCATTCCACCCGTTGCCTGATAGGGCCCACCGACCTCTAAATGGGCTACTTCTGCTCCCTGATAAACAGCTGTCTTATGGCTCTTGGCAACTAGAATTGTGCCACTTTGGAACTCCTCTAAGGCTCTTTGAGTATTGGAAACCGACTGCTCTGAAATAGCTAAACCAGACAGTCTTTCCCATTCCTTTTGATGGGGAGTGAGTATAAGGTGACACTTTGGCAAGCTGCTCTGATTTTTCTTTGCCAAAAGGTTAAGACCAGAACCATCAACAACCAAGTTCTGGTTTGACCTAATATTTGCCAAGACCAACTCCAAGGACCAATCAGCTGTCTCCTCCTCACCTAGACCAGAGCCGATTAAAATAACATCTGCTGCTCTAAGGTTATCAAGAAATCTTTCAGTCTCCCTTAGGTCAAAGGCCATAGCTTCAGGAAGGTGAGCATGAAGAGCTATGATATTTTCACGATCTGTAGCAACTGTAACCAAGCCCGCACCACTGTTGACACAGGCAATAGCAGCCATAATGATGGCGCCACCATAAGGATAAAGTCCACCAACCAAAAGCACTCGACCATAAGAGCCCTTGTGAGACTCTCTCAATCTAGGTCTTATCACTTGCCTAACTAAGTCATCATCAACTTTCATATGCTATCCTTTCAAACTACGAAGAGCAGCTTGATAGGTCTGTTCCATCAGCATGGTAATAGTCATAGGTCCTACACCTCCTGGGACAGGCGTGATCATGCTAACCTTCTCTTTCACTTGATCAAAATCAACATCACCACAGAGTTTACCTTCTTCATCGCGGTTGATTCCCACATCAATGACAACAGCACCCTCTTTGACAAATTCTTCTGTTACAAATTTTGCACGGCCAATAGCCACTATCAAAACGTCGGCCTTGTTACAAACTTTAGCCAAATGTGGCGTGCGTGAGTGGGTCAAAGTAACTGTGGCATTTTTCTCCAAGAGAAGCTGTGCCATAGGCTTACCTACAATATTACTGCGTCCAATGATAACTGCTGTCTTACCTTCCAATTCAACATTGTACTCACGGAGAATTTCCATAATTCCCGCTGGTGTACAAGGCACCATTTGAGGACGTCCATTCCAGAGGTTCCCTGTATTCATAGGATGGAAACCATCCACATCCTTTTTAGGATCAACAGCCAAAAGGATACGCATTTCATTAATATGATTTGGCAATGGCAATTGAACCAAAATCCCATGGAAAAGCGGATCCTGATTATACTTTTCAATGACCTCAATCAGTTCTTCCTCGCTGATACTCTCAGAAAGATTGACCGTCTTACTATGGAAGCCAGCTTTTTTAGCAGCTCGTTCCTTATTACGCACATAAACTTGACTGGCAGGGTTTTCTCCAACCATAATTACCACTAGTCCTGGAACAATCCATTCCTTTTCTTTTAGACGTGCTACCTTTTCTTGCAATTGCTCCTGCATGTTAACAGCTAGGGCCTTACCGTCCATTATAATCGCCATGGTGTTCTCCAATACATACTTTTTTTCAATTATACCATAAGAAGGCCTCTTTGTGACTTAATTTTCAAAATTTTCAAAAAGACATTTAAGATGAAACACAAAAAGCTGGGAACTTGTCCCAACTTCGTCTGATTATTCTTCATAATTAATTTACAAAACCATTTTGCTGACTCTACCCCTCAATAACTCTTAAGGTCTTTTGCTGGAATTTACCACTTTCATACATGTGATCTGCACCCATTAGTGAAACAAGAACTGAGTCACGGTAGTTCTTAGCTGTTCTTCTAGCAATATTAGGATGAGTCATCTTATTCTTAGCCCCCGCAATCACAAGAACAAGACATGAAGTGTTACTAAAATCCACGTAAGCCGCCTTTCTCTTATCAAATCAATGAAGGGCCATCTGAGTGTAAACTTTACCCGACTCAGATACTAGTGTCGTAAAGACTTCTTCTTTCAAAGACTCCTCTTGCTCATTCATACAATACTTGAAAAAATTCTTTTTTATAAGGCGGAATGGCTTTTTTCCAAAAAAACAACGTAAAAAGTGTTTGCCGAAACAAGCTAGCATGGTTGGATAAAAGGCAAAAATATTATCTATCAGAGCTGGTCACATGAAAATCATACCATCAATCTCTATCTTTTTAGCAGCCATTTGTGCCACTAGAAAACCTAAAGAGTGTCCCAAAAGAAGCGGTGGCTGATTTAAACTTTCAATCAAAGCCACCAAATCATCTCGATAATCCTGCAAAGTTACGGTACCAACTTTATTCAGACAGTCTTGATATGGTAAGTCATGGTAACGAAAGCTAGGTGTATGCACCGTATACTCCATCTGACGGAGACCTGTCGCAAATTCTCTCTAGATATTACCAGCACATCAGGTCTCATGAATTAGGACAATCTCTCTGTTTAAACCCATTTCTTTCATTTCGCCTTTATTAAGTCACGCTAGATTCTTTCAATGTCATCATATCATACTTTCTCTTAGGCAACCTTTATACATTCCTCACATGTGTAACTTGTCTAAAATATTGATGAGTCGAATACACGATATCTCTGATTCTCCGCGTTCAAATCGCGATATTTGAGACTTAGAAAGGTGCTCATCTGCAACAGAACAGAGACTGACTTGCTTTCCTTTGCGAACTTTTCTAAGTGTGGTACCAAGTTTTGATTTCATGATTTTCCATTTTCCTAACAAAAAGATGACTTAGTTTTTGTTTATTGTACAATAAATAAAAACGGAAAGGAAGTTTATGAAGAAGATTTCAAAAATTTGCCCAATTTTCTGGCTGGTATTGGATATCATTATCGGTGGTTAAAATGCTTAGGTGTACACATAAGTCTCTAGATACTCTAAAGACTTATACTTTCGGTCTTTAGGACTTTCCTTAGACACAAGCAATACATCAAAAACGCACTAGAAACTTCATTAACTTTAAGAAACGTGTCTTCATCACTCTGAACATACATAAAAAGAGGACCTATCCGGTCCTCTCTAGATGTTAGCTTTTCATCACCCACTACAGTTGACAAAGAGATATAATGTGTTTGTAGTGAACGATATTATATCAGATTTGGGACGCAAGACCATTATCAATCAAAAGGAAATATAGTATAGTAAATCAAATAAAACAAAATACAGTAAATAATTTTAGGTAGATTGATTATTTTGATCAATAATATCCTGTAAGGTTGGAGCCTTTAAGTCCTTCTCAGAAATTTGTTCAAGGTTATTTGGATTAATTGGTATTGGCCACTCAATTTTAAGGTCAGATGCTAAAGGAGAAAGTGCTTGCCCTGACATACCAGGAATCCATTCGCTATCAAAAAAGTAAAGGTATTCTGTATTGTTTTCTAAAGCTTGGAAACCGTTACAAACGCCGTTAGGAACAAAAACTTGAACTCCAGGATATAAATCCACTGTTACAATTTTACCAAAACTGGTACTGTCATTTCTGATATCAACATAGACACCGAAAGCTGATCCTTTGGCTACAGTTACTAATTTAGACATTGACTCAGCATGTAACCCTCTTACAGCACCTTTTTTCGTTTGAGTTAGATTAATCTGAGACCAAGTTGTAGAGGGTAAAATATCAGAATAAGCACTAAAACGAAACAGTTCGCGTACGGTTCCTCTCTCGTCTGTCACTGTCTTTGGTTGGATAATATAGAGTCCATCAATCTCAGAAGTCGAAGTTGACATATTATTACTTTTTAAAATCATAAAGCCTCCTTATTAACATTTAATTATATCATAATATTCAAATTTACACAAGTTGCATTGTAAGAAGAAATGACCCCTTATCCAAATTAGAGATCATTTTCTTATATTCCATTAGTGATTAGCTTTATGCATTTCTGAAGATTTTCCAAGGTAATAATCTTATCCTTAATTTGACGCGGTTTACGAACAACGAAGTAAATCATAGTCACTAAAAACAAGACTGCTACAAGTGTCCAAAGCGATATTGGATTACCATAAAGGAGAACTTGACCAAATTGATATAAAATCAAGCTGACACAATAAGCCAAACCTGTTTGAAAACCAATAGCTCCAACCGTCCATCTCAGATTAGCCATTTCACGCTTAATAGCCCCGATAGCTGCAAAACATGGTGCACAAAGTAGGTTAAAAATCAAGAAAGAATAAGCAGCTAGAGCTGAATAATCTGCTTGCAGAGCCGTAGCCAAACCAGCTTCACTACTGTTATGATAGAGAATCCCGAAGGTGGCAACAACTGTCTCCTTGGCTGCTAAACCTGCGAGAGCAGCAACTGTTGCCTGCCAATTCCCAAAGCCAAGAGGCTCAAAAATCCAGGACAAGCCTTTACCCAAAGTTGCTAAGATACTCACTTCCGTATCAACGTTCTGTAACATAAAGTTGTAGTTGGACATGAACCAAATCAGGACAGTCAAACTGAAAATAATTGTTCCCGCACGTTTAACAAAACTCATGGCCTTACCAAAAGCATAACGTAAGACTGATAGGACTTTTGGCCAGTGGTAAGCAGGTAATTCCATGATAAAAGGACTTGTCAAACCACCTAAAAAACTAGTCTTTTTGAGAGCGATACCTGATAAGATGATGGTAGCTATCCCAATAAAATAGGTACTTGGTGCCACAAAAGAATTACCAGGGAAGAAGGCCCCTGCAATTAAAGCAATAATTTCCAACTTGGCCGAACAAGGCATGAAGGTTGCTGTCATAATGGTAATCCGACGATCCCTTTCATTTTCAATAGTCCGGCTAGACATAACTGCTGGAACACCGCATCCTGTTGAAATCAGCATGGGAATAAAGGATTTTCCAGATAGTCCAAAACGACGGAAAATACGATCCATAACAAAGGCTATACGACTCATATAACCAATATCTTCAAGCACACCTAAACAGATAAATAGCACGAAGATTTGAGGAAGGAAACCAAGTACCGTCCCAATCCCAGCTACAATACCATCAACAATCAGAGACTTAAGCCAATCCTGAACTTGGAGATAATCAAGACCAGAAGATACCAAATCAGGAACATACTTACCAAAGAGGACATCATTAGCCCAGTCTGTCCACATGGTTCCAACGGTCTGGATAGATAAGAAGTAGACCAAATACATGACTACTGAAAAAATTGGCAAAGCCAAAATACGATTGGTAACAATCCTATCAATCTTATCCGACAAGGTTAAAGCGAAATCTTCTGTATGACTCTCAGCCATCTGACAAACACGCTCGATAAAAGCATAGCGCTCGTTAATGACAATTGACTCCGCATCTTCTGTGAAAATTTCTTCAGTGATACGAATGATATCTTCGATTTCTTTTCGTTGGAATTGGGACAAGTCTAGCTCAGCCTCAACTAAAGAATCCTGTTCAAAGAGTTTAATGGCATAAAAACGCGCAGACCTTTGTGGCACCGAATTTCCCAAGACTTCTAAAATTTGCGAAATGGCAGCTTCCAACCTATCATCGTATATTGGAAAGGCAAGGTCACCAACCGTAGAAGTCGTTGTATGAGCTGCCTTTTTCACTACCTGATCCACACCAGTTTGTTTGAGGGCACTGGTGGCCACTACTGGCACACCTAGATGGTAAGACAATTTATCTACATTAATCTTTTTTCCCTGACCATCCAAAACGTCAATCATATTGAGGGCAATAGTGACTGGAATACCCGTCTCAATTAACTGCGTTGTAAGATAAAGGTTACGCTCCAAATTTGTCGCATCAACCACATTTAAAATGCTGTCAGCCCTTTGGCTTAACAAATAATCACGCGCCACCTTTTCTTCAGGACTGTAGGGTGACATTGAGTAAATTCCTGGCAAATCTTGGATTTCTAAATCCTTATTCTTTTTGACCAGACCACTCTTTCGCTCAACAGTAACCCCTGGCCAGTTCCCAACACGCTGATTATGTCCTGTTATTAGGTTGAATAAACTGGTTTTACCACTATTAGGATTACCTATTAATGCAATTTCTGTCATTTTTCCTCTTCCTCGTCCAACATGACCACACTAATCATTTGCGCTTCTGACTTGCGTAAGGTTAATTCATATCCTCTCAAACTAATCTCTAGGGGGTCTCCCAAAGGTGCTACTTTACGCAACAAAACACGTGTACGCTTTGTAATTCCCATATCCATAAGACGTCGTTTGGTTTCATTTGCTGAGAAGATATCCGTAACTATGGCAGAATGTCCGACTGGTAGTTCAGAAAGAGGGATTTTTTTCTGGTCCTCCTCTGCAGGAGCCAAATCAATTTTATCCAGAATCGAAGCATCAAAGGCTAAGCGACTACCTTTAACAATAATAATAGCGCTGTTCTTGGTCTTAGTTACCACCTCAATAGTTTCACCGGCAGCCAGCCCTAGGTTAGATAAATGCAAAAGACTATCCTTAGGGAGGTCAATGCCAAGAATTCGGTAAGGTGTTTTTAAGGCCGCATCATATATGAGCATCTTTCTTGACCTACTTAATTAGTTTTGATATGACATCATTATAGCATATTTATCCATCTTTTCCGTAATATTATCCTAAACAAGAATGATTCTAGAAAAGAAAAAACACAAACAGAAAAAGACTGGAAAGCTTCCAGTCTTCACAGACAATGTTTATATGCTTAATAGATATCTTACAGAACCTTACTCAAGAAATCCTTAGTACGCTCTTCCTTGGTATTGTCGAAAATTTCTCGTGGCGTGCCTTCTTCGACAATAACACCACCATCCATGCCTTATCTTTCAACCCAACCTTTTCTAAAAGCTCCATAGCCTTAGCTTCAGCATCAGCTTTAGAAACACCCTTAGTTTTAATCGGTGACAAAGTGATGTTTTCTTTAACCGTCATATTCGGGAAGAGGTTGAACTGTTGGAAAACCATTCCCATCTTTTCACGCATTTTGAAAATATCGTTGCTCTTGTCTGTAATATCTACACCTTCAAAGGAAATCACCCCTTTTGTAGGCGTTTCAAGTAAGTTCATTGAGCGTAGGAAAGTTGATTTACCAGATCCTGAAGGACCAATGATAACCACTACTTCACCTTTTTTAATATCTAAATCAATCCCTTTGAGAACTTTGTTTTTACCAAAATACTTGTGGAGATTTTTAATCTCGATAATTGTTTCTGCCATTATTTACGTCCCTTCCCAAGTCGTTTTTCCATTTGTTTCAAAAGTGCAGTCATAGCCGTTGTCACAATCAAATAATAGAAGGCTGCGAACAAGAGTGGTGTCAAAGTCAAGTAGGTTGTCGTTGCAACAGTTTGTGCACCATTCCACAACTCCATAACCCCGATAGTTTGCAAGAGTGAACTATCCTTGATAATAGTAACAAACTCGTTACCCAAGGCAGGCAAGATATTTTTAATAGCTTGAGGCAAGACCACATAACGCATGGTATTCCATGGTCGTATACCAAGTGAGTAAGCTGCTTCAATCTGACCTTTAGGAATAGACTCAATACCTGCACGCACACTCTCAGAAATATAAGCACCACTGTTCAAAGAAAGGACGATAATACCTGGAACGATACGTGACAAATCAAGATTCAAAATCCCAAACTGAACAGTTGGAAGATTCATATGGATAAGATTAAAAGCAATCATAATCTGTACAACCATAGGTGTTCCACGGAAAACCCAAACATAAAGGCTTACTAACCACTCCAATGGTTTGATTCCAGAACGTTTGGCCAAGGATACCAAGACACCAAGGATGGTTCCAAAGAAGACCACGCAGACTGAAATCATAATTGTTACTAAGACACCATAGTTAAAGTAAGACCAAAACTGTGGTAGAAATGAAAAATTCATCAAGATACTCCTTACTAATATTCTTCAATATTATATCAGAAGACTGTATAATAATAAAGTATTTTTCTTATAAATGCGATATTTCGGTATAAAAAAATAATGATTGACATAGCAATCAAAAACTCTACGAAAACTTTTGAAGTGACTCCATTTTTTTTGCAATTAAAACAAGCATAAACCGAAACTCTCGCCCTAAAAAAACACCTGAAACTATTGAGTCCCAGGCATTTTGAATTTTTGGACCCCTATCTGAGGATCCAAATTAATTATTAGTAAAGCAAATCGTAGATTTCCATTGCAATCAAGTCGATGCTATCAAATGAGTATGACTCGCGAGCTTCAACGTCACGCAATATGTACACTGGACCATTTTCAGGATCGTTACTAAATGATACTTCAGCAACAACTACTCCTTCACGTTCAAAATTACGTTTCGAATTACCACCATCAGCCGCCATCATTTCCAGACGGTTAATGATTCTCACCAAATGTGATTCCATGTTATCTCTCCTATAAATTGTGTATTTCCTACTTATTTTATCACACTTACGGGAAAAATGGGGGAATTTTAAATATTTTTCAAGGAATTGTACATAATAGCCTTGATTGAATGCATACGATTCTCAGCTTCTTGGAAGATGATTTCACTGTATTTATGAAATACTTCATCTGTAATTTCTAACTCAGCCAGACAATATTTTTCATAAATTTCTTGTCCGATTTGAGTATTAAGATCATGAAATGCTGGGAGACAATGCATAACGATGACATCTGGATTTTCGACCTTAGCAAGTAAGCCTACGTTAATTTGATAAGGCAATAGTAAATCTATCCTTGATTTAAAATCTACCTCTTCGCCCATAGAAACCCAGACATCAGTATAGAGTTAAAACCACGGTACTCGATTCCATCAAACATAGAACCAAGGACCTTGGCCGTATCAACAACCGATTCCTTCTTACCCAGCTGAATGTCTCCAGCACCAAGATAGGTTACATTCATTCCTAGATCCTGACCAGCCACAGTGAAGGCTGAACGGGTTCTTGTCGATGTTTTTTCAAAAATCAATGCAATATTTAAACTATCTAAATATTTATGCGGAATTCTATTTTTCTTTAACTGTTTAAATTTTATAGATAAATCAATCAACTCCTCTAGTTCCTGTTTAGTAAAGTCGATTTCTTTCAAGAAGGATTTAGTTTGTGTCATGGGTATCTCTCTTTCATTTTGAATAATATAAAATATTATATTATATTTATGTATGTTTAACAAGTAATTTTGTATTAAAATTCATTTTTAGCAATCGTGTTCCTCAAGTACCAAAAATAGATGCTTTTTACTTGCAATATAACTACTGCATGCTATAATAGAATCATAGATTTGACCTTTTTTGACCAATATATTTTCAAATAAAGGTCTTTCCCAACTCAGATAGAAAGAGGTACTGATATGCTCTGCCAAAACTGTAACCTTAATGAAGCTAGTATCCATTTGTATACCAACGTAAATGGTAATCAGCAACAAGTTGACCTCTGTCAACATTGTTATAAAATCATAAAATCTGATCCAGAGAACCCCCTTAACCAATTCAATCAAGCAGGAGGTTCCAACTTCTTCGACGATTTCTTCAGTGACCTAAACAACTTCCGTTCTTCTAGCGGAGACCTTCCTAATACACCTCCAACACAAGAGGGAGGTAACCGTGGAAACGGTGGTCCAGGCCGTCCTGGAGGACCACGTCAACAAGCCCCTCAACAACCTCAAGGCCTTCTCGAAGAATATGGAATTAATATCACAGATATTGCTCGTCGTGGAGACATTGATCCTGTCATTGGTCGTGACGAAGAAATCATTCGCGTCATCGAAATTCTGAACCGCCGTACCAAGAACAATCCTGTTCTTATCGGTGAACCTGGTGTTGGTAAGACCGCAGTAGTCGAAGGACTTGCCCAAAAAATCGTTGATGGAGATGTGCCACAAAAACTCCAAAGCAAGCAAGTTATCCGTCTTGATGTTGTAAGCCTAGTTCAAGGGACTGGTATCCGCGGCCAGTTCGAAGAACGCATGCAAAAGCTCATGGAGGAAATCCGCCAACGTCAGGATGTTATCCTCTTTATTGATGAAATCCATGAAATTGTAGGAGCTGGTAATACTGGGGACGGCAATATGGATGCTGGAAACATCTTAAAACCTGCACTTGCCCGTGGAGAGCTTCAACTTGTTGGAGCAACAACACTCAACGAATACCGTATCATTGAGAAAGATGCGGCACTCGAACGTCGTATGCAACCTGTTAAGGTAGATGAGCCAACAGTTGAGGAAACAATCACAATTTTGCGTGGTATCCAGCCTAAATATCAAGACTACCACCATGTCAAATACACTGATGAAGCCATTACTGCAGCTGCAGAATTATCCAACCGCTACATTCAGGACCGTTTCTTGCCAGACAAGGCCATCGACCTTCTCGATGAATCTGGCTCTAAGATGAATTTAACCCTCAACTTTATCGATCCTAAGGACCTCGATAAACGTTTGATTGAAGCTGAGAATCTTAAAGCTCAGGCTACTCGTGACGAAGACTTTGAAAAAGCTGCTTATTTCCGTGACCAAATTGCTAAATACAAGGAAATGCAACAGCAAACCATCAAAGATCAAGATATGCCTATCATTACTGAAAAACATATCGAAGCCATTGTCGAGCAAAAAACCAATATTCCTATCGGTGATTTAAAAGAAAAAGAACAATCTCAACTTCTCAACCTCGCCGATGACCTTAAGGCGCATGTTATTGGCCAAGATGCCGCAGTTGATAAGATTGCCAAAGCTATCCGCCGTAATCGTGTTGGACTTGGTGCACCAAACCGCCCAATTGGTAGCTTCCTATTTGTAGGCCCTACAGGAGTCGGTAAAACTGAGCTCTCTAAACAGTTAGCCATCGAGCTCTTTGGTTCATCTGATAGTATGATTCGTTTTGACATGTCAGAATACATGGAAAAACACGCTGTTGCTAAATTGGTCGGTGCTCCTCCAGGCTATGTTGGTTACGACGAAGCTGGGCAATTAACCGAAAAGGTCCGCCGTAACCCTTATTCACTCATTCTCCTTGATGAGGTTGAAAAAGCTCACCCAGATGTGCTTCACATGTTCCTTCAGGTACTTGATGATGGTCGTCTGACTGATGGTCAAGGGAGAACTGTAAGTTTCAAAGATACCATCATCATCATGACTTCAAATGCTGGTACTGGTAAAGTGGAAGCAAGTGTAGGTTTTGGAGCTGCTCGTGAGAATCGTACCAATTCTGTTATCAACCACCTCGGAGATTTCTTCAGTCCTGAATTCATGAACCGTTTTGACGGTATTATCGAGTTCTCTGCCCTAAGCAAGGAAAATCTCCTTACTATCGTGGACCTTATGCTTGATGGCGTCAACCAACGCTTGGCAAACAACGGTATCCACCTCAGTGTGACTGATAAAGTTAAGGAAAAACTGGTTGACCTTGGTTATGATCCTAAGATGGGTGCTCGACCATTGCGTCGTACAATCCAAGACCACATCGAAGATGCCATTACAGACTTCTACCTTAAAAATCCAAATGAAAAAGATCTCAAGGCTGTAATGACTTCAAAGGGACACATCACCATTAAATCTGCTAAAAAAACTGAAAAAACTTCTCAGAAAACTGAAGCATTAAAAGAAGTCAACTAAGGAAAGAAACCAAGTCGAATGACTTGGTTTTTTATACTTTTACATTTTCTCTTTGTAAAATTATCCCTAATTCTGCCTAAATCAATAGGAAAATGAGGAGTTTTTTAGTATAATGTAGGAAAATAAACCTAAGGAGCAACTCATGAATCCAACATTTGGTGACAAGGTTGAGGAAGCTCATTATCAAACACGTTACGGTGTTTATGCTGTAATTCCTAACCAAGACAAGACAAAGATCATTTTAGTGCAGGCTCCTAATGAAGCTTGGTTTCTCCCAGGCGGAGAAATCGAAGCAGGTGAGGATCACTTTAGTGCCTTAAAACGCGAGTTAATTGAAGAAATTGGGTACACAGCCACTTTAGGTCAGTACTATGGACAAGCTGACGAATACTTTTATTCAAGCCATCGTGACACATACTACTACAATCCAGCCTACATTTATGAAGTTGTAGATTTTTCAGAGATTGGAAAGCCCCTTGAAGATTTCAACAACCTGGCATGGTTTCCAATTGATGAAGCAATTGCCAAGCTAAAACGTGGTAGCCATAAATGGGGAATCGAACAATGGAAAGAAAGCAATACACTAATTGCCAAATCCTAGGAGGAAACTATGAAACTCATTAATACAACCTGGACCCATCAA
>PPYE01433843.1_pt1 | contig 13978 bp, 12 predicted proteins | sample 1559881 | NCBI WGS metagenome assembly PPYE01 (sample SAMN08240022, study PRJNA423297) | Human gut metagenome, whole genome shotgun sequencing project.
GCCCACCGCCTCCTGGTGGGGGTAGGCAAAGGCAATCTGCTGCCGCCTGCGGCAGCAGATTGCCTTTGCCTACCCCCACCAGGAGGCGGTGGGCATCCCGGCCAAGGTGGCGGCCTCCAAGCTGGCGGCGGAGCAGGACGGCAGCCGGGACATCACCCTCTCCCGGCCCGCCTGGCTGGGAGAGCAGGGCATGACCCCCGCCGAGCGGGGCACGGCCCTCCACGCCTTTATGCAGTTCGCGGACTTTGCCGCCGCCCGCCGCGACCTGGAGAAGGAGCGGGACCGCCTGGTGGCCCAGGCGCTGCTCACCCCGGAGCAGGGGGCCGTGGTGGACCTGCGCCGGGTGCGGAAGTTTTTGGAAAGCCCCCTGGGCCAGCGGGTGCTCCGCTCCCCCCAGGTGGAGAAGGAGCGCCGCTTCACCGCGGTGATACCCGCCGCCCTGGCGCGGCCGGGGGCCGCCAGCGGGGAGGAGGTCATCCTACAGGGGGCGGTGGACTGCACCTTTGTGGAGGACGGACGGCTGCACATCATCGATTTCAAGACCGACCGGGTGCAGACCATGGAGGAGCTTTGGCAGCGCTACCAGGCCCAGCTGCAGCTGTACGGCTACGCCATGGAGGAGGTCTCCGGCCTGCCGGTGGGGCAGCTGGTGCTGTACTCCACCTGGCTGGGGCAGGCCAGCGCCCGGGACTATGAAAAGTCCTATTGACAGCCCCCTGCCAGCGCGCTAAGATGGGACAGGATGGGATGCCGCCGGCTAAGGAAGGCGCTGCGCCAAACGGCCCCGGGACGCGTCCCTGTAAGACGTGAGGATACAATACAATATGCCGGCAGGCCCGGCGGGAGGTTTACGGTATGATTACACAAACACTGCACCAAAACTGGACCCTGGATATGCCGGGCATGGGCAAGCTGCCCGCCGCGGTGCCGGGCTCGGTCTACGCCGATTTGCTGGCCGCCGGCAAGCTGGAGGACCCCTTCTGGCGGGATAACGAGGACAAGGCCCTGGCCTTGATGGAAAACGACTTCCTGTACACCGCCAGCTTTGTGCCCCAGGCGGGGGTGCTGGACTGCCCCCACCAGGTGCTGCGCTTTGAGGGCGTGGACACCGTGGCGGACATCCGCCTGAACGGGGTGCTGCTCGCCCACGTGGAGAACATGCACCGCACCTTCGAGTTTGACGTGGCGGGCATCTTAAAGCCCGGGGAGAACTGGCTGGAGGTAAAGCTGTACTCCCCCACCCGGTGGATTCGGGAGAAGTACGCCCAAAGCCCGGCCGACGGCAGCAGCGACGCCATGCGGGGCTTCGCCAACCTGCGCAAGGCCCACTGCATGTTCGGCTGGGACTGGGGTCCCCACCTGCCCGACGCCGGCATTTGGCGGCCGGTTTCCCTGCTGGGCGTGGAGGGCGCCCGGCTGCCCTCGGTGCAGGTCCGGCAGCACCACCAGCACGGCCGGGTAAAGCTGTCCATCCAGCCGGAGCTGGACTACGTCACCGCCCAGGACATCACCTACACCGTGGAGCTCACCGACCCCCAGGGCCAGGTGGAAATCTTCGAGGGCTCCCCGGCGGAAATCCTCATCGAGCACCCCCAGCTGTGGTGGCCCCACGGCTACGGGGAGCAGCCCCTGTACACCCTGAAGGTGACCGCCTACTCCCAGGGCAAGGAGCTGGATTCCTGGCAGCGGCGCATCGGCCTGCGCACCATGACCATCGCCCGGGAAAAGGACGAGCACGGCGAAAGCTTCGCCCATGAGGTGAACGGCGTGAAAATCTTCGCCATGGGCGCCGACTACATCCCCGAGGACAACCTCCTCTCCCGCGTGACGCCCCAGCGTACCCGCAAGCTGCTGGAGCAGTGCGTGGCCGCCAACTTCAACTGCGTGCGGGTGTGGGGCGGCGGCTGCTACCCCTCGGACGCCTTCTACGACGCCTGCGATGAGCTGGGCCTGGTGGTGTGGCAGGACTTTATGTTCGCCTGCGCCGTGTACAACCTCACCGAGGACTTTGCCCACAACATCCGCGCCGAGGTCATCGACAACGTGAAGCGCCTGCGCCACCACGCCAGCCTGGGCCTGTGGTGCGGCAACAACGAGATGGAGATGTTCGTGGACCAGGGCGAGTGGGTGCGCACCAGCAAGCAGAAGGCAGACTACATCCGCATGTACGAGTACCTCATCCCCGAGGTGCTGCGCAAGCTGGACCCGGACACCTTCTACTGGCCGGCCAGCCCCTCCTCCGGCGGCGGCTTTGACGAGCCCAACGACCCCGCCCGGGGGGACGTCCACTACTGGAGCGTGTGGCACGGCCAGCTGCCCTTCTCCGAGTACCGCAAGCACCAGTTCCGCTACCTCTCCGAGTTCGGCTTTGAAAGCCTGCCCTGCCTCTCCACGGTGAAGACCTTCGCCCAGCCGGAGGACTGGAACCTGTTCTCCAACGTGATGGAGCGCCACCAGCGCTGCGCCAGGGGCAGCATGCTCATCTTGTCCTATTTGCAGCAGATGTTCCTCTACCCCACCCGCTTTGAGACGGCCCTGTACGCCTCCCAGCTGCTGCAGGGGGAGGCCATCCGCTACGGCGTGGAGCATTTCCGGCGCATCCGCGGGGTGTGCATGGGCGCGGTGTACTGGCAGCTCAACGACTGCTGGCCCGTGGCCAGCTGGGCGTCCATCGACTACACCGGCCGGTGGAAAGCTCTGCACTATTACGCCAAGCGGTTCTTCGCGCCGGTGCTGCTCTCCTGCTGCGAGGAGGGCATGCTCTCCCAAGAGCCCAACATCAACGCCGAGCCCTACGACATGGAAAAGAGCATCCGCCTCTCCGTGGCCAACGAGACCCGGCAGGACAGGGCGTTTGTGGTGAAGTGGGCCCTGCGGGACAAGCGGGGGGCCATCCAGCGGGAGGAGACCATCTCCCTGACAGTGCCGGCCCTCTCCAGCGTGTGGCTGGACAAGGTGGAGCTGCCCGACGTGGACATCTACGAGGACTACGTCAGCTACGACTTGTTCGAGAACGGCCAGCGGCTCTCTGGGGGCACGGTGATTTTCTCTTTGCCCAAGTACTTCCACTACGCCGACCCGCAGCTCATCTGCCGGGTGGAGGGGGACGAGATTGTGGTGACGGCCCAGGCCTACGCCAAGAGCGTGGAGGTGCAGAACGAGAACGAGGACCTGCTGCTCTCTGACAACTACTTTGACATGAACGCCGGGGAGACCCGGGTGAAGGTGCTTTCCGGCTCCACGGAGAACCTGCGCCTGCGCAGCGTGTACGATATCCACTAAGGGGGCGCTAGGGGAGGCCGAGCGAAGCGAGATGAAAGTTTAGGTCAACCCTTTTCAAAGGGTTGCGGGTTGTAGGGCAGAGCCCTACGACCTTGCCCTTAATGCGCGCAGCGCAGGAAAGAAAGCTAGGGAAACAGCGAAGCGTTTTTCCCGGACGGCGGAGGGGGCAAGCTGCCAGCCTCACCGGCCGCTCCCGTGGCTATCGCCCTTACGGGCGCGTCCGCCACGGGAGCTGGTTTCTTTTTGGCTGCCGCCCATGTAAGGTCAAGGGCAAGGTCGCACCTTTTTTGAAAAAAAGGCGCCCCAAAAAACTTTAATCTCGCTCCGCTCGGCTCCCCAAAATTGTAAATTCCTTTCACAAGTTGTCCTCCCCAAGACAACTTTTCCCCCTTTTGGAGGGTATAGTGAAAGGAGTTGTTTCTATGCGCGAAAATCTCGACCCCATCCTCACCGACCCGGACTTCCTGGCCCTGCCTCCCGAGCAGGATTTCCTCTCCCAGTTCCGCACCATGGACACCGTCCCCGAGGAGGAGGCCCAGTGGCTGGTGCCCGGCTACATCCCCCAGGGGCAAATCACGCTGCTGGCCGCCGACGGCGGTGTGGGAAAAACCAGCTTTTGGTGCCAGCTGCTGGCGGCGCTGTCCACCGGGAGGGCCACCCTCTTGGAGGAGGTGTCCCCCAAATGGGACAGTGATTCTCTGTCCGAGAAAGCGGACACACCAGCCGAAACGCTGTCCGCAAAACAGGACACACCATACAAGGAGCGCTGGGGGGCGTTCTTCTCCACCGAGGACTCCGTGCGGAAAAAGCTGAAAAAGAAGCTGCGCCTGGCCGGGGCCAAGATGATGAATTTAATTACACTGGAGTCCTCCTCCGCCGCCCTGCTGGAGCTGCGCCTGGGCAGCCCGGAGCTGTCCGATTTTATACACAGCTACCGCCCGGCCCTGTGCGTGCTGGACCCCATCCAGGGCTTTTTGCCCCACGGGGTGAACATGGCCGCCCGCAACGAGATACGGGAGTGCCTGGCGCCCCTGATGGCCCTGGGCGAGCAGGTGGGCACGGCCTTTTTGCTGGTGTGCCACACCAACAAGCGGGCCGGGGCCTGGGGCCGCACCCGTCTGGCGGACAGCGCCGACCTGTGGGACGCCGCCCGCAGCGTGCTGATGATGGGCGACGCCGGGGACGGCCGGCGCTACCTCAGCCAGGAGAAGAACAACTACGGCCCCTTGCAGCCCACAAGGCTGTACACTTTTTCGGACAGCGGCTTGCTGGTGCCGGCGGGACTGACCCAAAAACGGGACAGAGAGTTCCAGCTGCAAGCCCAGCCCTCCGCCGCCCCCAAGCGGGAGGGGTGTAAGGAGTTCCTTTTGCAAAAGCTGGAGGAAAACGGCGGCAGCCTGCCAGCCAAAGAGCTGGAGGAGCTGGCGCGGGAGGAGGGCTTTTCAAAAATAACAGTGCGGCGTTCAAAAGAAGAATTGAAAGCTGCTTCCGCCATTCAGTACAGTGTGAACAGCCAGGGCCGAAGTGGCCCTGTGTCTTGGCAAGTTCAGCTTCTCACTTGAATATTTTAGATGAGCAAATTGAAGGAATTGTCAGGTTTTATGCGGGGTTTCCAATTTGTTCAGGTGAGCAAATTGAAACCAGAGATTCCTTTCAATTTGTTCAGGTGAGCAAATTGCAAACCCGCATGTTTCCTGGGTTTTTCTTCAATTTGCTCATTTTCCTATCTTCGGCCCTGGGGCAACGGGTGGCCTGCCCTATACATAATAAAGAGGGCGGCCCGCCCGCACAATTTCACAAACCCCCTTGACAAGGGCGGGCGGAGGGGCTATAATAGTTACTCGGTAAAACAAAGCGGGGCCGGCGGCCCCCACCCGTGCAGCGCTGCCTGACACAGGTCAATACTCCAAAGCAAAGGGAAAAGGGCGCCCAGGCGCTGCGGTTCCCCTTGCGCGCGGAAGGTTGATGTGCGGGCAGAATGGTTTCTGCCCGCTTTTTGCGCCGCCGCCCGCTGCCAACGCAGCTTGAGAACAACGTGTGATGGAGGTGCTACCCATTAGCAAACAGGAACTGCAAATCAACGAGCAAATCCGGGATAAGGAGCTTCGCGTGATCGATTCTGACGGCAACCAGCTGGGCATCATGTCCCTGCGCCAGGCGCTGGAAATTGCGGAGCAGAAAAATCTGGACTTGGTGAAGATCGCTCCCCAGGCAAACCCGCCGGTGTGCAAAATCATCGACTATGGCAAGTTCCGCTTTGAACAGGCCAAGCGCGAAAAGGAAGCGAGAAGAAACCAGCGTGTCGTTGAGATTAAGGAGGTCCGCCTTTCCCTGAATATCGACACCCACGATTTTGAGACGAAGAAGAACCACGCCCTGCGGTTTATCTCCGATGGCAACAAGGTGAAGGCTTCTATCCGTTTCCGCGGCAGGGAGATGGGTCACCCCGAGCTGGGGCTGGAAATTATGCGCAAGTTTTCCGACGCCATGAGCGAGGTAGCTGTTGTGGAAAAGCCCGCCAAGCTGGAGGGCCGCAACATGCTGATGTTCCTTGCGCCCAAGCCCACCAAGTAATGTTGTTTCAAAATATCCTAAGGAGGAACGTACCATGCCGAAACTGAAAACTCACAGCGGCGCCAAAAAGCGCTTTAAGCTTTCCAAGAATGGAAAGGTCATCCGTGCCCACGCCTACATGTCCCACCTGGCCAACGGCCACGGCAAAACCCCCAAGACCAAGCGCCACGCCCGCGGCACCACCGTGGCCGACAAGACCAACGAGGCTGCCATCAAGCGGATGCTCCCCTATAAGTAAGAGCAGGCTTTTGGAAAGAGCGGGGGCGTCCGGCATGGCCGGCGGCCGCCGCCGCGTAACAAGATTTCAAGTGTTTTATCCATAGAAAGGATGGTATTGGAATGGCTAGAGTGAAGGGCGCGATGATGACGCGCAAGAGAAGGAAAAAGGTATTAAAGCTTGCCAAGGGGTATTGGGGCGCTAAGTCCCGCCACTTTAAAATGGCCAAACAGGCCGTGATGAAGTCTGGCAACTACGCCTACATCGGCCGCAAGCAGCGCAAGCGCGATTTCCGCCGCCTGTGGATTACCCGTATTTCCGCCGCTTGCCGCATCAACGGCATCAACTACTCCACCTTTATGAATGGCCTGAAGAAGGCGGGCGTCACCCTGAACCGGAAGATGCTCTCCGAGATTGCCATTGCCGACCCCGCCGGGTTTACCGCCCTGGTGGAGAAGGCCAAGGCCGCTCTGTAAAAAAAGCTGAAAGTGCGCCCGAGGCAAGGGATTGCCTTGGGCGTTCCTGTTATGTCCGTCCTATTTTTGGAAAGAGGGGGAGAGGGTTTCCCATGGAGAAGATTACCAGCCGCCAGAACAAGACGGTGCGGGAGGCGGCCGCGCTGCTTTCCTCCGCCGAGGAGCGGGCCGCCCGGGGGGAGTTCCTCTGCGAGGGGGCCCGCCTGTGCCAGGACGCGGCCCGCTCTGGCATAGAGGTGCTGCGCTGCTTTGTCACGGCCCAGGCCCTGGAGAAGTACGCCGCCTACCTGCAGCCCGTGCTGGAGCGCGCCCGCCAAAGCTACCTGGTGGCCGACCACGTGGCGGGGCTGCTGTCCTCCACCAAGAGCCCCCAGGGGGTTTTCTGCCAGTGCCGGTGGCCCCAGGGGCTGCTGGCCGGGGACGCCGCCGGGGGCGGCTCCTGCGCGGTGCTGGAGGATTTGCAGGACCCGGGCAACCTGGGCACCATCCTGCGCACGGCGGAGGCCCTGGGCATTGGGCGGGTCGTCCTGCTGGGGGATTGCTGCGACCCCCTCTCCCCCAAAGCGCTGCGGGCCTCTATGGGGGCGGTGTTCCGCCTGGGGCTTTCCCTGGAGCGCTCCCGCCAGGGGCTGTTCTCCCGGCTGCGGGGGGAGGGCTTCCGGCTGCTGGCCTCTGTGCCGGACAGCGCCGCTTTGCCGGTGACAGAGGTGGACTTCTCCCAGGGGCCCTGCGCCGTGTTCATCGGCAACGAGGGCAACGGCCTCTCCCAGGAAACGATTTCCCAGTGCCAGCGGGTGACTATCCCCATGGCGGGCCGGGCGGAGTCGTTAAACGCCTCGGCAGCGGCCACCATCCTGCTGTGGGAGATGGCCCGGGCCGGCGGGGAAGGCGCCTCCCATGGATAACCGCGCCTATTGGATTTGGATGCAGCAGGCCTTTGGGGCGGGCAGCCCCCTGCCTTGGCGCATCCACCGCAGCGTGCCCGGCGGGGTGGAGGCTTTCTACCAAGGCGGTCCCCGGCTGTGGAATTCCCTGGGGGGCATCCGGGAGCAGGAGGCCGCAGCCCTGTTCTCCTTTTCCCTGGAGGAGGCCCAGGCCCAGCTGGAGCACGCCCTAAAAGTGGGCTGGGAGGTGCTCACCCCGGCGTGCGGGGAGTATCCCCAGGCCCTGACGCATATTTACGACCCGCCCGCGGTACTGTATGGAAAGGGGAAGCTGCCCGACATGGACAGCCGCCCGGCCCTTGCCGTGGTGGGCGCCCGCAAGGCCACGCCGGAAACCCAGGAGAAAGCCAGGGAGTTTGGCTACCAGCTGGCCCTGGGAGGCGCTTCCGTCGTCACCGGCGGGGCGGTGGGCGTGGATGCCGCGGTGGCTTTGGGCGCTATGAGCGGCGGGGGCCCGGTGGTCAGCGTGCTGCCGGTGGCGCTGAACAGCCCCTATCTCAGCAAAAACCACTTTTTGCGGCAGAGCATCCTGGAGAAGGGCGGCGCTTTGCTGACGGAATACTTCGCCCAGCAGACGCCGGGCTTTGGCACGTTCCAAGTGCGCAACCGGCTGATAACCGGCCTGGCCTGCGGGGTGCTGCTGCTCCAGGCCGCCCGGAAAAGCGGCACGGTGATGTACGCTTCCTACGCCAAGGACCAGAACCGGGACGTGTTCGTCTGGCCCGGCCCCCAGGGGGACCCCGCCTTTGCCGGCGGCTGGGACTTGCTGGAGGACGGCGCCAAGGCCGTAGAGCGCGGGGAGGAAATCCTGGAGGAGTTCCAGTACCGCTTTGCCGGCAGGGGGAAAATCATCTCGCTGCCGGCGTCCCGGGCGTGGCGGGCAGAGGAGGAGGCCGCCATCCCGGTTTTGGCGGACCCCGGCCTCCCGGCGCTGTCCCAGGCCCAGGCGGCAGTGCTGGCAGCCTTGACGGACACGCCCCAAACCGTGGCCCAGCTGGAGGAAGCCGCCGGCCTGCCCGCAGGGCAGCTTCTGGGCGCCCTGACGGAATTGGAGCTGCTGGGCCTGGCCCAGTCCCACCAGGGGAAGCGGTACAGCCGGCTGATTTCCCCAGGCGGCGGGTATTCCCCTCCGGCCGGAAGGGGCCGTGCCCCTGCAGCGGGAGAGGCCAGCCCTCTCGCAAAGGGGCAGGAAAAAGTGCTGGCGGCCTTGACGGACACGCCCCAAACCGTGGCCCAGCTGGAGGAAGCCACCGGCCTGCCCGCGGGGCAGCTTCTGGGCGCCCTGACGGAATTGGAGCTGCTGGGCCAGGCCCAGTCCCACCAGGGAAAGCGCTATAGCCGCCGGTTCCCTTCTCCGTCTGGAAGGCAGGCGCCCTCTGCCCGGAGCAGCCGGTCCTCCCCGGGGGGCGGGCCTATCCACCTGACCGGGGAGCAGGCGGTGGTGCTGACCTGCCTGACCAAAGCGCCCCAACCCCTGGAGCAGCTGGAAAAGGCCACGGGCCTGCCCGCGGGGAAGGTGCTGGAGGCCTTACAGGTGCTGGAAGGGATGGGCCTGGCGCGGCCCTGCCCGGGCGGGGGATACTGCCGGGCCTAAAGGGACGGAAGCGGCCGGTTTCATAGAAAATTTATTTGACAACCACGCCCCGGCGGAGTATTGTAGAATGGACCCCCCGCCGGGGGAATCCAGCCCGGAATGGCCGGGCGGAAGGAAAAGGAGTCAACCTGCAAATGGCAAAACTGGTGATTGTGGAGTCGCCTTCCAAGGCGAAGACCATTCAAAAATATCTGGGCAACGAGTACGAGGTGATGGCCTCTATGGGCCACGTGCGGGACCTGCCCAAGGCGCGTCTCAGCGTGGACGTGAAGGACCACTTCAAGCCCAAATACAGCATTATAAAAGGCAAGGAGAAGCTGGTAAAAGAACTGAAAGAGGCCGCCGCCAACGCCGACGGCGTGCTGCTTGCCACCGACCCGGACCGGGAGGGGGAGGCCATCTCCTGGCACCTGGCCTACATTTTGGGCCTGGACGAGGACGCCCCGGACCGCGTCACCTTTAACGAGATCACCCGCACCGGCGTGGAGGAGGGCATGGCCCACCCCCGGGCCATCGACCTGGACCTGGTCAACGTGGAGCATTGACGCCAAGCTCACCGCGCCCCCCAGCAAGGCCGTGTTCGCCGCCGCCTTTTACGGGGACGAGAACGGCGAGATCAAAATCGGCTCCAAGGAGGAGTCCGACAAGCTCTTTGAGGAGCTGGAGAAGGAGGACTTCCTGGTCACCGCCGTGAAGAAGGGCAAGAAGAACCGCTCTCCCGCGCCGCCCTTTATCACCTCTACCCTGCAGCAGGAGGCCAGCCGCAAGCTGGGCTTCCAGGCCCGGCGCACCATGAAGGCCGCCCAGGAGCTGTACGAGGGCGTGGAGGTGGAGGGCATGGGCTCCATCGGCCTTATCACCTATATGCGGACCGACTCCCTGCGCATCTCCGAGGACGCCATCCGGGACGCCTCTACCTATATTGAGGAGCGCTGGGGCAACAAGTACCTGCCCAGCAAGCCCCGGCACTTCAAGTCCCGGGCGGGCGCCCAGGACGGCCACGAGGCCATCCGCCCCTCCACCATCAGCCTGACCCCCGAGCAGGTGAAGGGCTCCCTCACCTCGGACCAATACAAGCTCTACAAGCTCATCTGGGAGCGGTTCATCGCCTGCCAGATGGCCAACTGCGTGATGAACACCACCCAGGCCACCATCGGCGCGGGGAAGTATATCTTCAAGGCCTCTGGCTTTAACGTGGCCTTCGAGGGCTTCACCGCCCTGTACGAGGAGAGCAAGGACGAGGAGGAGAAGGCCGGCAAGGACCTGCCCCCCCTGGAGGTGGGCATGAAGCTGAAGGTGCGGGACTTAAAGGGCAACCAGCACTTCACCCAGCCCCCACCGCGCTACACCGAGGCCTCCCTCATCAAGGCCCTGGAGGAAAACGGCATCGGCCGGCCCTCCACCTACGCGGCCACCATCGCCACCATCACCACCCGGGAGTACGTCACCCGGGAGGGCAAGGCCTTTAAGCCCACGGAGCTGGGCGAGGTCATCACCCAGCTGATGAAGGAGCGCTTCCCCAAAATCGTCAACGTGAAGTTCACCGCCCAGGTGGAAAACGAGCTGGACGCCGTCCAGCGGGGCGACGAGGACTGGGTGGACACCCTGCAGAAGTTCTACGACGACTTCGACAAGACCGTGCAGAAGGCCAAAAAGGAAATGGACGGGGTGAAGATCCAGCTGAAGGAGGACGAAACCGACGTCATCTGCGAGAAGTGCGGCCGCAAGATGGTGGTCAAGTTCGGCCGCTACGGCAAGTTTTTGGCCTGCCCCGGCTATCCCGAGTGCAAGAACGTGAAGAAAATCGTCAACGACACCGGCGCCGAGTGCCCCAAGTGCGGCGGGAAAATCATCCAGCGCAAGAGTAAGAAGGGCCGGGTGTTCTACGGCTGCAGCGAGTACCCCAAGTGCGACTTTGTCTCCTGGGACCCGCCCAGCAAGGAGAAGTGCCCTGTCTGCGGCAAGACGCTGCTGCAGAAAAAGAGCAAGGACAAGATGCTGTACTGCGTCACGCCGGGGTGCACCTTCCCCGGCAAAAAGCCCGCCCCGGAGGACGAGGCTTGATGGCGGCCCGCGGCGTCACCGTGCTGGGGGCTGGCCTGGCCGGCTGCGAGGCGGCGTGGCAGCTGGCCCGCCGGGGCTTCGCGGTGACCCTCTACGAGATGAAGCCCCAAAAGTTTTCCCCGGCCCACCACAGCCAGGGTTTTGCCGAGCTGATTTGCTCCAACTCCTTAAAGGCCAGCCGCGTAGACAGCGCCGCCGGCCTTTTAAAGGAGGAGATGCGCCGCCTTGGCTCCTTGCTGATGGCATGCGCGGAGAAGTCCGCCGTGCCCGCCGGGGGCGCCCTGGCCGTGGACCGGGAGGAGTTCTCCCGCCTGGCCACCCAGGCCATCGAGGCTGAGCCCCGCATCACCGTGGTGCGGGAGGAGGTCACGGACATCCCCCAGGGCCCTGTGGTGGTGGCCACCGGCCCCCTCACCAGCGAGGGGCTGTCCCAGAAGATACAGCAGCTGTGCGGCGGCAGCTTGAGCTTTTTCGACGCGGCGGCCCCCATCGTCACCCGGGAGAGCTTGGACATGGAGCACTGCTTCGCCGCCTCCCGCTACGGCCGGGGGGACGAGGATGGGGAGGAGGGGGACTACCTGAACTGCCCCATGAACAAGGCGGAGTACGACGCCTTTCAAGAGGCCTTGGTCACGGCCCAGCGGGCGCCGGTGCACAGCTTCGATGTCCGGGACCCCAAGGTCTACGAGGGCTGCATGCCCATTGAGGTGCTGGCCTCCCGCGGGCACGACGCCATCCGCTTTGGCCCCATGAAGCCCGTGGGCCTGCGGGACCCCCGCACCGGCCACCGGCCCTGGGCGGTGCTGCAGCTGCGCACCGAGAACCGGGAGCGCACCCTGTTTAACCTGGTGGGCTTCCAGACCAACCTGAAGTTTGGGGAGCAGCGCCGGGTGTTCGGCATGATTCCCGCCCTGCGGCACGCGGAGTTCGTCCGCTACGGCGTCATGCACCGCAACACCTTTTTAAATTCCCCCCAGCTGCTGCAGGCCGACTACTCCTTCCGGGGGCGGCCGGAGCTGTTTTTCGCCGGGCAGATCACCGGCGTGGAGGGGTATATGGAGTCCGCCTCCTCGGGGCTGCTGGCCGGGCTGAACCTGGCCCGGCGGCTCTCGGGGCAGGAGACGCTGGTGCTGCCGGAGACCACCATGCTGGGGGCGCTGGCCCGCTACGTGGCCGGCTACCAGGGGAAGGACTTCCAGCCCATGGGGGCAAACTTTGGCGTGCTGCCCCCCTTGCCTGAGAAAATACGGGACAAGCGCCAGCGGTATGGGGCGCTGGCCCAGCGGGGGCTTTCCCACCTGGCAGCCTATTGCCGGGAGATGGGCCAGCCCCTGGAAGAAAGCGCCCCCGGCGCGGAAGTGGAGGAGAAGCTATGAAAATCATTGTAGACGCCTTTGGCGGGGACAACGCCCCCCAGCAAATCCTGTTGGGCTGCGCCCAGGCCAGGGAGAACCTGGGGATAGACATTGTCCTGGCGGGGGACAAGGCCCGCCTGGAGGCCTGCGCCAAGGAGCTGGACCTCACCCAGCAGCTGGCGCAGATGGAAATCCTCCCCTGCGGCCAGCTGCTGACCATGGAGGACGAGCCCACCAGCGTCATCCGGGAGAAGAGCGACAGCTCTATGGCCGTGGGCCTGCGGGCCTTGGCCCAGGGCCAGGGGGACGCCTTTGCCAGCGCCGGCAACAGCGGGGCCCTGGTGGTGGGCGCCACCACCCTGGTCAAGCGGGTGCGGGGCGTAAAGCGGGTGTCCTTCGCGCCTATCATGCCGGGGATGAACGGCTTTTTCATGCTCATCGACGGCGGCGCCAACGTGGACTGCCGCCCGGAGATGCTGCTGCAGTTCGGCGTGATGGGCTCGGCTTATATGAAGAACGTCATGGGCATTGAAAAGCCCCGGGTGGCCTTGGCCAACGTGGGCACCGAGGAGCACAAGGGCGACCAGCTGCGCCAAGAGGCCCTGGCTTTGCTGAAAGCCTGCCCGGACATCCACTTTGTGGGCAACCTGGAGGCCCGGGACATCCCCTACAACAAGGCGGACGTGGTGGTGGCCGACGGCTTTACCGGCAACATGATTTTAAAGCTCTACGAGGGCGTTGCTATGGCCCTGATGGACAAGATTAAGGGCGTGTTCCTGGGCAGCGTAAAGGGCAAGCTGGCGGCCGCCATGGTCTACAGCGATTTGAAAAAGATGAAGAAAGAGCTGGACTACAACGAGTACGGCGGCGCCCCCATCATGGGGTGCTCCAAGCCCGTGTTTAAAATCCACGGCAGCGCCAAGGCCTCCACCGTGGAGAGCGCCCTGCGCCTGGCCCGGGACTACGCCCAGTCGGGCATCATCGCCCAGATCGGGGAAGCGGTGGGGAAAAAATCGTGAAAGGGGGAGAGGCTATGCGCCCAGCCGCGCGGCCACTGGAGGAGTACGAAAAGCGGATCGGCTACCGCTTTCAAAACAAGGAGCTGCTGGAAACCGCGCTGACCCACTCCTCCTTTGCCAACGAGCACAAGTGCAAAAGCTATGAGCGCCTGGAATTTTTGGGGGACTCGGTGCTGGGCTTCGTCACGGCGGAGTACCTGTTTGAGCACTTCCCCCAGCTGCCGGAGGGCCAGCTGACCAAAACCCGGGCCGGCCTTGTCTGCGAGCGCAGCCTGTGCGGGTTTTCCAAGGCGCTGCACGTGGGGGACTTTCTGCGCCTGAGCCACGGGGAGCGCCACTCCGGCGGGCGGGAGCGCCCCAGCATTCTGGCGGACGTGTTCGAGTCCACCACCGCCGCCATCTACCTGGACAGCGGCAGCCTGGAGGAGGCCAAGAAGTTCATCCTGCGGTTTA
>PPYE01681826.1_pt1 | contig 13972 bp, 10 predicted proteins | sample 1559881 | NCBI WGS metagenome assembly PPYE01 (sample SAMN08240022, study PRJNA423297) | Human gut metagenome, whole genome shotgun sequencing project.
GACTACGGGCTTATCACGGGCTGCTTTTCCATCGTGTACGCCATCGCCATGCTGGTCGTCGGCAAGTTTATCGACAAGGTGGGTGCGCGGCGCGGCTATTTGTGGGCCATCGGGCTGTGGTCGGCCGGGGCATGCCTCCATGCCTTCTGTGGGATTGCCACCAACGGACTGTTGGGCGGCGAGTGGCTGACGGGCTTCGAGGGGGCGCGGCAGAACCTGTCCGCGTTGCAGACGGTGGCGGACGGCGTATGGACGGTGTCTACGGTCAGTGTCTGGCTCTTTCTGGCTGCCCGTTGCGTACTGGCCATCGGGGAGTCGGGAAACTTCCCGGCAGCCATTAAAATCACGGCGGAATACTTTCCGAAAAAAGACCGTGGGTTTGCCACCAGCGTGTTCAACAGCGGGGCACAGATTGGCGCCTTGCTCGCTCCTTTCGTCATACCTTTGTTGGCCCGATGCTGGGGATGGGAGATGTCCTTCCTCTTGGTGGGTGCCGTAGGTTTCATTTGGATGGGCGTTTGGGTGTATGTGTACGATGCCCCGCAGAAGAGCAAGCGCGTCAATGCGGTGGAACTGGCCTACATCGAGCAGGATGCCGCCACCGATGCCTCGATGGCCGAGGGGGCGGAAGAGGCCAAGCCGGCGAAGGGCATCGGCATCTGGAAGTGCCTGACCTACCGCCAGACGTGGGCCGTCGTGGCCGGGCGTTTCCTGCCCGACGGAGTGTGGTGGTTTTTCCTTTTCTGGGCACCGGCTTATGTGCATGACGTCTATGGCTATAGTTCGGATTCCACGACGGGGATGTTGCTCATCTTCACCCTTTACCTCATTTCGATGCTCTCCATCATTGGTGGCTACCTACCTACGTGGTTCGTGGGGCGTAAAGGGATGAACCCGTATGCCGGGCGCATGCGTGCCATGCTCATCTATGCTTTTTTCCCTTTGATAGGGTTGGTGGCGCAGCCTTTAGGCAGTTGGTCGTATTGGTTTCCCATCGTGATAATCGGCATCATAGGGGCGGCGCATCAGAGTTGGAGCGCGAATGTCTATTCCGTGGTGGGCGACATGTTCCCCAAGTCTGCCGTGGCCACGGTGACAGGCATCGGCGGCATGTCGGGCGGTATCGGTTGCCTGCTGTTCAACATGTGTTCCGGTATGCTGTTCACGTATTCAAAGGAAACACAGATGGAGTTTTTGGGCTTCTGGGGTATCGAAGCCGGTTATATGATAGTATTTATGGTAGCGTCGTTGGGATACCTGTTGAGTTGGGTGATTATCAAACTCTTGGTGCCGCGCTACCAACTGATTAAAGAATAGGAGACAAGAAACATGAAAGCATTTATGGATCAGGATTTCCTGCTCGGGACGGACACCGCGCGGGAACTGTATCACGGGCATGCCGAACGGCTGCCCATCATAGATTACCATTGCCATCTGAATCCGGGGATGGTGGCAGAGGACTACCGCTTCCGTTCCATTACGGAACTGTGGTTGGGCGGTGACCATTACAAGTGGCGTGCCATGCGTACCAACGGGGTGGACGAGCGTTACATCACGGGCGACGCTTCGGACTGGGAGAAGTTTGAGAAGTGGGCGGAGACCGTGCCTTATACGTTGCGCAACCCATTGTACCATTGGACGCATTTGGAACTGCGTACGGCTTTCGGTATCGACAAATTGCTGAACCCGTCTACGGCCCGAGATATTTACGAGGAGTGTAATGCGAAGTTGGCACAACCGGAGTTCTCTGCCCGGGGCCTGATGCGTCATTACCGTGTGGAAACGGTATGTACCACCGATGACCCGTGGAGGATCCTGAAGCGTTCCGCAGCTATGTGGGGCGGTTGGAGCAAGCTTCTGGGCAGACCATATCCGGCTTTGCTGATTTCATCGGTGCGTTGGAACATCGGCACGATTTCTTTGCTGCCCAAGGTTGCCGGCTTTCAGACCACGGGCTTTCGGAGTTTTATGCAGAAGATTATACTGAGGACGACATCCGACGTATATATAACAATGTATATGGCGGCAAGCATCTGGACGAAGCGGAATGCGCCCGTTTCAAGTCGGCCATGTTGGTGGAGTTTGCCCGGATGGATGCCGAAAAGGGATGGACGCAACAATTCCATTATGGGACGATACGCAATGCTAACAGTCGGATGATGCGTCTCTTGGGGCCGGATACGGGTTTCGATTCCATCGGCGAGTTCAGCACCGCCCTCTCCATGGCGCGTTTCCTCGACCGATTGGACAGCCGTGGCATACTTCCCCAAACCATCCTCTACAACCTGAATCCGGTAGCCAATGAGATGGTGGCTACGATGATTGGTAATTTTCAGGACGGAAGCGTGCCGGGCAAGATACAATTCGGTTCGGGATGGTGGTTCAACGACCAGAAGGATGGGATGGAACGTCAGATGAACGCCCTGTCCGTGCTCGGTCTGTTGAGTCGTTTTGTGGGGATGCTGACCGACTCCCGCTCGTTCCTCTCGTATCCGCGCCATGAATATTTCCGCCGCACGCTCTGTAACCTTTTGGGGCGTGACGTGGAGAACGGCGAGATGCCCGTAGGCGAGATGCCGCGTATCCGGCAGATGGTGGAAGACATCTGCTATTACAATGCAAAAAACTATTTTAGGTTCTAAAGAAAAAAGAAGATATGGAAAAAACTTGGAGATGGTTCGGGAAAAAAGACAAGATTACGTTGTCCATGTTGCGCCAGATTGGCGTGGAAGGCATCGTGACGGCTTTGCATGACATCCCGAACGGGGAAATCTGGCCTTACGAGGCCGTGGTGGAGATGTGCGATTACATCGCGGCGGCCGGCCTGCGTTGGTCGGTGGTGGAAAGCCTGCCGGTGAGCGAGAGCATCAAGTACGGCGGCCCTGACCGCGACCGCCTGATAGAGAATTACATCGTGAGCCTGGCCAATCTGGGCAAGGCAGGCATCAAGACGGTGTGCTACAATTTCATGCCCGTGCTCGACTGGGCGCGTACCGACTTGGAGCATCCGAACCCGGACGGCACGTCGTCGCTCTATTTCGACCGTGCCGACTTCGCTTATTTCGATTGCTGCATCCTGAAACGTGAAGGGGCAGAGGCCGACTACGGGGCGGACATCATGGAACAGGTGGAACGGAAAAAGGCCGTGATGACCCCGGAGGACGACCATAAACTGGTGGAAAACATCATCATCAAGACGCAGGGCTTCGTGAACGGCAATATCAAGGAAGACGACGAGAAGCCGGTGGAAATCTTCCGCGAATTGCTCGGCTTGTACAAGGGCATAGACCGTGACGCCTTGCGCGAGAACATGCGTTATTTCCTCTCCGCCGTCATGCCGGTATGCGAGCAATATGGAGTGGACTTATGTGTGCATCCCGACGATCCGCCCTTGCAGATACTGGGGTTGCCGCGCATCGTGACGTGCGACGAGGACATCGCTTGGTTCCTGAACGCCGTGGACAATCCGCACAACGGGTTGACGTTCTGCGCCGGTTCGTTGAGTGCCGGAGCACATAACAATGTGCCGGAACTGGCACGCAAGTATGCTTCCCACACGAAATTCGTGCACCTGCGCAGTACAGACGTGCTGCCCGGCGGAAACTTCAAGGAGGCTTCCCATTTGGCCGGGAGGGCGGGTATCATTGATTTGGTGCGCACGTTCCAAAAGGAGAACCCCTCCCTGCCTATGCGGGTAGACCATGCCCCTTTGATGCTGGGAGACGAAAAGATGGGATATAATGCTGGTTATTCGTTCCACGGGCGTATGTTGGCCCTCGGGCAGATGGAAGGGGTCATGGCGGTGGTGGACCGTGAGATAGCAGAAGGTAAAATTTGAAAACGAATGAAGGTTAAAAACAAACGGACATGAAGAATTTATTTGATATTCAAGGACAAGTGGTGGTCATTACCGGCGGTACGGGTGTGCTGGGTCGGGAAATCGGGGAATACCTTGCCCTTCAAGGTGCCAAGGTGGTACTGATGGGGCGCAATGAAGAGACTGGTAAACAGATAGTGGGTGGAATTCGTGGGAAAGGCGGCGAGGCGATGTTCCTGAGGACGGATGTGATGAATCCGGCGGTGGTGGAGCAGAACCTGCAAGACGTGTTGTCGGCCTACGGTAGGGTGGACGCTTTGCTGAATGCGGCCGGAGGTAACATGCCGGGAGCCACCATTGCACCGACCGGCACGTTCTTCGACCTCAAGGTGGAAGAGTTCGAACGGGTGCTGAATGTGAATCTTACGGGAACGGTCATCCCCACGCAGATATTCCTCCGCCCGATGGTGGAGGCGGGAAAGGGCGCGATTGTCAATTTCAGTTCCATGGCGGCTTTCCGCCCCATGACCCGAGTGTGTGGTTATGCGGCAGCCAAAGCGGGCATTTCCAACTTCACGGCTTTCTTGGCTAATGAAGTAGCCACGAAGTTTACTTCTGACATCCGTGTGAACGCCATCGCACCGGGTTTCTTCCTGACGAACCAGAACCGTGCGTTGCTCACCAACCCCGACGGTAGCCTGACACCGCGTGGCGAGGATGTCATTCGCCAGACACCATTCAAACGTTTCGGCCGTCCCGAAGAGCTTTGCGGTACGATACACTATCTCATCAGTGAGGCCTCGGCCTTTGTCACCGGGACGGTAGCCGTGGTGGATGGTGGCTTCAATGCCTTTGCCATGTAAAAAGCATTATAAGTCCACTCCGCCTGTGGATGGAGTGGACTTTTATATTTGTGGATAAGATTCCAAAAGAAGTAGCAATTGGCTTTGTTTTAGGTTTTAATAACGATAAAAATATAACGCCGTGAATGTGAAATGTATATTGATGTCACTATTTGTTTGGGCAAGTACAGTTCAGGCGCAGACTTACTATTATTATAAAGGCAAGAAAATAGGGATTGCTTTGGATTCAACCAAGTGTACGGTATTTAGAGACACTCCTCCTTTGTTGCTACATAGTGCAGGAAGTGATGTTGGTAAAAATTGGAATGTAGTGGAAAAGGACTCTATAAAAATCTTGCAAGCACGTAATAGTTCGTTGCCATCGGACATATTGGCCATAGAACCGGTTCTTTTTCCGTCTGAAACGCCGGTATCCCGTTTGTTTTATGTGAAGTTAAAGTCTGAATGTGATACTTTGTTCCTTAAGACGTTTGCCGAGGAAAATGGCTGCAAGGTGGAACGTCAGGTGGAACAAATGCCGTTGTGGTATGTCCTGTCCACTTCACTCCATTCTGCCGGAAATTCGATAGAGATGTCTAACCGTTGCTTCGAAACGGGTCGGGTGGCGGACGTTGACCCGGGATTCATGTTCGATTTTCAGCCCGATTGTATAGATGAGCCTGCATGGAATACCAATTCTTTATGGAATTTGCAGGCTGTGAATGGTTGTGATGCGTGGGAAATTACCAAAGGGGATAGTAATATTGTCGTTGCAGTGCTAGATACGGGAGTCGAACCTAATCATGTGGAATTGCCGAGAGTATTGGATGGATATGATGCAATGACGGGAGGTAAGGCAAATGTATATTATAAAGTTGATGCTAATCATTCAAAATATATTAAATATCATGGAACTATTGTAGCAGGAATGATTGCTGCTGCTCAAAACGGGAAATATACTTCAGGTATTTCTCCCAATGTGACACTTTTACCCATAAGTCATAATCTTGAATCATCAGAAACCTTATCTGAAGAGCTGGCAACTGGTATTTCGTGGGCATGGAGAAATGGAGCACATATCATTAATAATTCATGGGGCGATGGAGCAGGAGTTTATTATGATGTATTGCATAGTGCTTTACTTGAAGAGGCTATACATGATGCAATGAACGAAGGACGTAATGGCTTTGGTTCAATTGTAACTTTTGCCAGTGGAAATCATAATTTCATAAACTATCCGGCATATGCTAATGATTCGATTATCTGTGTAGGATCTATAAACCAATCTTTTCAATGGTTCGAAGGTTCTGGATACGGAGAAAAATTAGATGTTGTAGCACCAGGAGGACAACTGTTAGGGACAGTTCCTTGGTACGAGGGGAATGTGTATCCCAATGCATCAGGTACTTCTTTTGCTTGCCCTCATGTGTCCGGCCTAGCCGCATTAATGCTAACTGTAAACCCTTTGTTGAATGTGGAACAATTGCAAGAAACGATAGACTCCACTTGTGTGAAGTTGAATGGATATGGTTATGGCATAACTTATCCGTACGGCTCTTGGAATTCCAAAACGGGATACGGTTTGATTGATGCCGGACGCGCTGTACAGGCAGCCAAGGATTTATTGCCTCAATTGAAAGTGTCGGAGATTGTCAGATATAATGACCGCCGAGTCGGTGGTTGGGTTATTTTGGATGTGATGGGGCTGAAAGTTCCTGAAATATGTGACGTGGAATGGACTATTGCCAACCAAGACATGTGCAACATAGAGTCTTATACTGTTGAGATGGTGGGTCGGGAATATTTTATTATGGAAATTAAGGGGAACGGTTTAGGTGTCATCCCCCCTTTTGATGTCGAAGCCAAGTATGTGATGAATGGAAATGTTCCGTCAACAAAGATTATTGGTGGGGAGGCAAAAAGGAAGTTTATAGTATGAGAGCGCATGTTCCCATAGGATTTTCTTTACCATATTATTCCTTGGAAGGCAATATCGTTAGTCAAGAGTTAACGATTAAAAAGTCCATAAAGGGTACGAAGGAAAAGGTAGGTGATGTTTCGTCTTTACGGGTTGAGATTTACTCTTTGCAGAACAAAGTGAAGACTGTTGAGGTTGATCCTTTGTCTAAAGAGATTAAAATTTCCGTATCAGATTTGCCAGATGGAAACTATATACTTAATATGGTGGAAGCTGGCCGGGTTGTATTTACAGATAGAATCATAATTAAAAAATATTAAATTTATCAGACATGAAAAAATATAGCTTTTTGTTCCTGATAGCTTCATTGTGTTGGTGTTTGTTCGGCTGTAATGAAGATAGTGGTTTCGGCTTTCCAGAAGGAGATGTAGAGAATGTGGTTCCACAACAAGGGGATATTGTGTCAATGCCGATGAATACAGAAGATTCTGCCTTTTTCTCTTCTTTGCTTCCGTCGTTGGAGCGAAACAAAGTGATGCGAATTGACAGTCGCGATGAACTTTCAACGTGGTTGCCGGACTCCTTGCTGATTCCTGATGATTTGGATTTTGAAAGGTATACTTATCTGTTAGGTTGTGCAGAACTTCATTCCCCTTCGTACTATGTTAAACAGGATACGTTGGTATATGCTTCCGGTCGGTTTGAATATTTATTTGATTACTTCTATTCTCCTTCTGATGCTTCTTCCGTTCGTTTGATCTGTGGAAAATATGTTAAGTTTTCTGTACCGGGAGGCGTGTCGCTTTCCATAGATGGTGAACGTGGCTTGGGGCTTGTGTATAGTACTGAGATATTAGGAGAAGGTCTGTCAACACCGGATTTTAATATGGAGGACAGGGAATTTGCTTTGATACGCATGATACCGGACTTGTATAATTATATACAGTGGCCTGAGGCTTGGAATTATCCGTTCTTTTTTACAGTGGATTATAGCCGGTATTCTGTAATATTATGGAAACGTAAATTTGACGGAGTTTTTCTCGTGAGTAATCCTGATTTTAAAATCACTCCCTTGTCACCTGTTTCATACCTTTATGAAGTGACGCATAAATTCACTCCTTCTCTTATTGGTGAGCCGCGTACTTCTTATGTGGTTTCTGTGATAGATAAGATAACAGATGACGTACAGTTAGAATGTGTATTTAATGATATTGTGCAATGAAGTGATTTAAACTTATGTTGGGGTTGTAGAAATTTAGTTGGGATTAAGAAACAGCAGGCAATCAACGGGGGTTATTGTCCTTTCTGCCGATTGGGCATCTCCCTACACTGGGATTTTGCAAAAAGTGCTTTCATCTTTCAGGATTCATGGTAACCTTCTCATAATATTGGTGTTACGGGCTGAAGGATGTTCCGGCATCTTTCAGCCAAACATCATTTCGTTCGGCTGTGGTTGGAAAATCGTTCGGCTGAGATTGGAAAATCATTCGGCTGAGATTGAAACATCATTCGGCGCAGAACTTTTTCACTCTCTGCAATGAAAGGAAGCTGAAAGATTCCTGAAACATCCTTCATTTTATAACGAGTTGTATGACAGAAAGTTGGGATTCGGGATGAAAGATGAAGGCACTTTTTGCAAAACTCTTGGGAGGGAGGCAAAATGTGATGGTATTCCGGTTGGATGGTATACTATTTGCTTTTCTATAGTTTCCAAAAAAATCCCTGCTGAATATCTATAGTCCTGTGAAAGGTTCGGCAAAAGTAAGGAGGACAAAAAAGGAAGCGGAGGGACTTCTGGGAAAGTAAAAAAGGAAATGTGCCTCATGGCACACTCCCTTGTCGTGTGAGATCCCGGTTTGGCTGTGTTTATTCCTTCCGGTGGTTTGTAATAAGTTCATGGATTCTTCCGGCCTCAGGTGTTGAATAAAAGAACATGTCCGTGGCCGGATGGAAAATATAGTTTTCGTATTTCAATAACTGTAACCGGGCAAACTTCTTATCTTCCGACATGAGGATATCCAGTCGGACTGTAGTATTGTCTGCCTGACTTACCGGAATACATTCGGGAACCCCATTGGCACCAATGATATGTTGCAAAGTATCAAAATGTTCCGGTGAATAGTATAGATGGTATTCTTTAATTGTACTGCCGGTAGGAGCATATACGGTTCTGGAGGCATGACTCAAAATCCGTATCATGCCATAAATGGCCATACTTCCTCCACACACCATGAGGACGAGCGAAAGGATATTGCTGTCTGTGGTGTGCATCGTAAGGGTGAGCGACACCATGAAAACGCCTATTACTATCAGTATGCCGGATGAAATAGCGTTGCGTGAATTGAATCTTTTTTGGATGTCCCGTTCGTTAGGACGCTGGGTTATAGCTTGATTTTCCATATCTTTTTAATTTAGAAATAAAACATGATGAGATAATACGCGACTTTTCTGGCAAAATGAACTTTTGCCAGTCTGTCTATAAACCGGATAAGGAAATCTCGCTAAATGAGTAGGCGGCATAAAGCGAACACATAGTATTCGCATGAAGGTTGACAGTCGAATGGGGCTGCCGTTTCGAATTGTTTGCCATTGGTGCTCATTCCGTATTGTGCAGACAATAGTTTTTGGGTGCGGAATGGCAGGTATTGCAAAGTCTGTAAATGGGAAGTTTGCAGAGAACGTGTAGGTTGGGCTGTCAATATCCGCGCCCATACGATTTCCGGTGAAATTTCCCCATCGAATAAGACTTGTGGTTTTACCGTGTGTAACTCTTGCTGTTTGTGTACATTTTCGGCATATACTTTTTTACTTTCCGGATTTTGTTCACGGAAAACGTTCGTATTGGCAGAAATTAGAAATGTAATGGCTGCAAATAGGAATGACAGTATGATTTTTTGAAAATGTTTCATTATAATACAAAGATACGCACTCTTTTGTCTTTTGAACAAAAGAGCGGAATCCTTTTAACTTAATTTATGTAGTGGTTGGGATATAAAAGTTCCTATTTATATCCACATCCTGATGCGCCGCATGGCTTCGATGCAGTCTTCGCGCTCGCCGAAAGCCGTGAGGCGGAGGTAGCCTTCGCCGCTGGGGCCGAAGCCTACGCCCGGTGTGCCGACTACGTTTACTTCGTATAGCAGTTGCTCGAAAAAACGCCAGGAACCCGTGTTATCGGGTGTTTTCAGCCAAATGTAGGGCGCATTGACTCCGCCATAGACCTTGAATCCGGCAGATTGCAGGCCTTCGCGCATGATGCGTGCGTTTTCCATATAATAGTCGATGGTGGCTTTCACTTGCGCCTTGCCTTCCGCCGTATAAATGGCTTCCGCTCCGCGTTGGGTGATGTAACTCGTGCCGTTGAACTTGGTGCATTGGCGGCGGTTCCATAGTTTGTTGACGGAGACGCGTTCACCATCCAACGTGGCGGCTGTCAGTTCTTTGGGTACTACCGTATAACCGCAGCGTACGCCAGTGAACCCTGCCGTCTTGGAAAAGCTGCGGAACTCGATGGCACAACGTTTTGCACCCTTGATTTCGTAGATGGAGTGGGGAACATCGTCTTCACGGATGTAGGCTTCGTATGCAGCATCGAAGAAAATCAGGGTGTCGTTGGCTAAGGCGTAATCCACCCATTTCTTCAGTTCGGCCTTAGTCAGGGTGGTACCGGTAGGGTTGTTGGGGTAGCACAGGTAGATGATGTCTATGCGCCGGTCGGGGATTTGCGGGATGAAATGGTTCTCTGCCGTGCAGGGCAGGTAGGTGACATTGCTCCACTTCCCGTCTTCCCCCAATTCGCCGGATCGTCCGCACATGACATTGCTGTCTATGTAGACCGGATAGATGGGGTCGGTCACGCCCATGCTGTTGTCCCAACGCAGGACCTCACCGATGTTGCCGGTGTCGCTTTTGGCACCGTCGTTGATGAAGATTTCAGTAGGGCTCAGGCTGATGCCGCGAGAAGCGAAATCATTTTTGAGAATGGCTTCAATCAGAAAATCGTAACCTTGCTCTGGTCCGTATCCATGGAATGTTTCAGCCTTGGACATTTCGTCCACGGCCTTATGCATGGCCGTGATACATGCCTGTGGCAGCGGACGGGTCACATCCCCTATACCCAGACGGATGAGCCTTTTGCCCGGATGGGTCACTTTGAACGTGTTTATTTTTTTGGCGATGTCCGAGAATAAATAGTTTCCCGGCAGTTTGAGGTAATGTTCGTTTACTAATGCCATAATGCTATGTTGTTTTTATCTATCCATATTTATTGTTCCGTCGAATACTTTTGTGGCAGGACCGGTCATCAGAACCTGATCGTTTTGCGGTTGGTATTCGATAGTGAGTGTGCCTCCGTCCATGATGATGTCGGTCTTGCCTTTGCCACGTCCGGTGAAAGCTGCGGCTACGGCCGTGGCGCACGCTCCTGTTCCACAGGCCTGTGTAATACCGGAGCCTCGTTCCCATACACGCATCCGGATATTCCCGTCGGGTAAAATCTGGGCGAATTCCACGTTGACGCGGTTCGGGAACAGCGGGTGATGTTCCATGGCCGGACCTTCGGAAAGCAAGTCAATAGCAGAAACGTCGTGGGTGAAAATCACCAGGTGCGGGTTGCCCATGTTTACGGCTGTACCTTCACGGAAAAGGTAGCCGTTTCCTAAATCCACGGTACGAATGTCGCGCGGAGCTCCCATGTCTACGGTTACCGAGTCCACATTCTCGCCTTGTAAATGTAAATATAAGGTTTTTATTCCGGAAAGGGTTTCCAAGGCAATTTCCTTTTTGTCGGTAAGGCCGTATTCATACAGGTACTTGCCGACGCAGCGGCTGGCATTACCGCACATCATGGCTTCAGAACCGTCGGCGTTGAAAATACGCATGCTGAAATCACCTTTCTCGGACGGTTCTATCAGGACGAGTCCGTCGCTCCCGATGCCGGTATGCGGTTTGCTCCATTCTTTTGCGAATGCTTCGGGCTGCACCAAGGGATATTTCAGGGTGTTGACATAGATATAGTCGTTGCCAGCTCCATGCATTTTGGTAAATTCTATCTTCATATCTCTGTTTTTGAGTAAGCATCTTCGTGTATTCCGTTTACGGCTCGTCCGCTCGGTTCGTTTTGTCCTTTGAAGGAGGTGTCCCAAGCCAAAGCCTCGGCTGTGGAGCAGGCCACACTCGGTACACTCGGTACGCTTCGGGCTGCGCTGTCGCTCGGGAAATATTCTTCGAAGATGCTACGGTAATAGTATTCTTCTTTGTTCATGGGCGGGTTGATGGGAAATCGTTCCGAGGCATGTGCCATCTGTTCGTCGCTGACGGCCTGTGATGTGATTTCCTTCAATGTGTCAATCCAACTGTATCCCACACCGTCGCTGAATTGTTCTTTCTGCCGCTGGGCCACGCTTTCGGGCAAGAGACAGGAGAAAGCGTCACGTACGATTTTCTTTTCGATGGTCTTGCCCGGACACATCTTGGCGGACGGGTTGAGCCGCATGGCCACGTCGAGGAACTCCTTGTCGAGGAAAGGTACGCGTCCTTCCACTCCCCATGCCGAGAGGGACTTGTTGGCCCGCAGGCAGTCGTAAAGGTGCAGTTTGGAGAGTTTGCGCACAGTTTCCTCGTGGAAGGCCCGTGCGTCTGGTGCCTTGTGGAAATAGAGGTAACCGCCGAATACCTCGTCGGCTCCTTCGCCGCTAAGCACCATCTTGATGCCCATGCTCTTGATGACGCGGGCAAGCAGGTACATCGGGGTGGAGGCGCGCACGGTGGTCACGTCGTAGGTCTCGATGTAGTAGATGACATCGCGCACGGCGTCCAAACCTTCTTGAATGGTGTAGTTGATTTCGTGGTGTACGGTACCGATATGGTCGGCCACCTCCCTGGCCTTGGCCAAGTCCGGTGCGCCTTTCAGTCCCACGGCGAAGCTGTGGAGTTGCGGCCACCACGCCGTGGATTGCCCGTCGGTCTCAATGCGGCGTGCCGCAAACTTCCGCGCTACGGCTGAAATGACGGAACTGTCCAATCCGCCGGATAGCAGCACACCATAGGGAACATCGCTCATCAGTTGGCGGCGCACGGCGGCTTCCAAGGCATCGCGTACGGTTTCTACCTGTACGGAATAACTGTTTCCACAGTCCGTGACTTTTGTAGCGTTACAGGCGTCAGGGGTATAATTGTCCTTCACGTTCGAGTAGTCCATCCAATCGCGGGTGTACCAGCGCGTCATTTTCCCTTCCTTGCCACAGTAATAATGTCCCGGCAAGAACGGCTCGTATTCGTCGCAGAAACCTTCAAGTGCTTTCAGCTCGCTAGCCAGATATAGGATGCCGTCCTTGTCATGTCCTATATATAAAGGTATGACTCCGATGGGGTCGCGGGCTATCAGGAAATCGTTCTGTTCTTCGTCATAAAGGGCGAAGGCAAAAATGCCATTCAGGTCTTCTAAGAAATGGATGCCTTTGTCCCGGTAGAGCGCGAGGATGACCTCGCAGTCGCTGCCCGTTTGGAAGTCGTATCGTCCGGCATACTGTTCACGGATTTGGCGGTGGTTGTAGATTTCCCCGTTGACGGCCAGTATCTGTTTACGGTCGGGCGAGAAAAGAGGCTGCCCGCCGCTTTGCGGATCGACGATGGAAAGGCGTTCGTGGCACAAGATGGCTGTCTTGCCGCAATAAATGCCACTCCAGTCCGGCCCGCGGTGGCGGATTTTCTTAGACATGGACAAAGCCTTTTTTCGTAATTCGGGCGTTTGTCGTTTGAGGTTGAACAGAGCTGTTATTCCACACATGGCGTTAAGGTTTTAGTTAAGTAAGCGTTGATGTCTTGGGCTGCTTTGCGTCCTCCTGCGATGCAGCGGACTACGAGGCTGGCACCGGTGGCCGCGTCTCCGGCCACGAAAACGTTGCTTGCGAACGCCGGCTGTTGGGGTTTGAGGAATCCCATGGCCAACAGCACGAGGTCGGCCTTGAGGGTTTCCTTTTTCCCTGTCAAGCGCATGATGGGGCGGCCTCCGTCCGGGCTGGGAATCCATTCCACTTCTTCCACTTCCACACCGCAAACTCGGCCGTCTTTCGTGCCGATGAAACGGTTGGATGTCAGGCTCCACCGGCGTGTGCAACCCTCTTCGTGACTGGAACTGGTTTTTAATACCACGGGCCATTGCGGCCATGGTGTGGCCGGGTTGTGCCCTACCGGAGGTTTCGGCATGATTTCGATTTGCGTGATACTGGCCGCACCCTGTCGGTTGCTTGTACCGATGCAGTCGCTTCCCGTGTCGCCGCCACCGATGACCAACACGTGTTTGCCTTTGGCGTTTATGCGTTCTTCCTTGCTGAATGCCTGTCCGCCTAGGACGCGGTTTTGTTGGGCCAGCATTTCCAATGCGAAGTGTATGCC
>PPYE01644009.1_pt1 | contig 13968 bp, 7 predicted proteins | sample 1559881 | NCBI WGS metagenome assembly PPYE01 (sample SAMN08240022, study PRJNA423297) | Human gut metagenome, whole genome shotgun sequencing project.
TGGTACCCCCAACGGGATTCGAACCCGTGTCGCCGCCGTGAAAGGGCGGTGTCCTAGGCCGCTAGACGATGGGGGCCTGTCTGGCCGTCGAACTGGCGTCCGAAGACGGGAGATAGTTTAGGCAGAACGCGCGCGACACGTCAAAACGAAATTAGGTGACAGGTGACACATTACCGAAAAACGTTGCAATTGTGCGGAATTCACAGGATTTCATCAGCTAGGCGACCTACCCTTGACGCATGACTATGACACCAGCACTCGGTGCCCTCGCCCAGGCCTCGGACGCCCTCACGCGCGCGGTCGCAGACCCACAATCCGGGGCGGAGGCCGCCGTGGCCACGACCATTGACCTCACCCTCCTGATCCTCGGCCCGATCGTCGGCGCCTTCGTGGGTATCGTCGTCTCGGTCCTCCTCTCCGCCCTGGCGCGCAGGGCGCTCTCCAAGGCGGCCACGGCCTCGTCGATCCTGGCGCGCGTGCGCCGCCCGGGGCACTTCACCTTCGCGGCCTGGGGAGCGTGGGCGGGACTCGGCATCGCGCTGATCAACCCCCACCTGTCCGAATGGAACGGCACGTCGATCACGACGTTCCTCATGCACGTGCTGCTCATCGTCGCCCTCGCCTGCCTGACCTGGATGGCGTTCTCGCCGCCCAGCAGACCCTCGGCAACGTCTTCGCCGGCCTGCAGCTGGCCTTCACTGACGCGATCCGCGTGGGCGACGTCGTCGTCGCCGGCGATAAACATGAGACCGGCTCCGTCGAGGAAATCACGCTCTCCTACGTGGTCGTGCGCATCTGGGATGAGCGCCGCCTCATCATCCCGTCGCGTTACTTCACGCAGACGCCCTTCGAGAACTGGACGCGCCGCGCCGCCGCCCAGCTCGGCACCGTCGAACTCAAGCTCGACTGGTCCGCGCCCATGACCCTCATCCGCGCCAAGGTAGAGCAGCTCCTGACCGCCACCGACCTGTGGGACGGGCGCACGTGGGGTGTGCAGATCACCGACTCCGACGAGTACACGGTCACCGTGCGCGTCCTGGTCTCCGCGAAGAACTCCGGCCACCTCTCCGACCTGCGCGCCTACATACGCGAGCAGCTCATCTCGTGGATCGTCACCGAAGAGCCGTGGGCGCGCCCCGCCCAGCGCATCGAGCCGCGCCAGACCGTCACCGTCGAGCAGGACATGAGCCGCGAACGCATCGCGCGCCTGGCCGCCGAGCTCGCCGGAATCTCCGGCACGAACGAGGCCGGGGCCGCCTCGGGCGCGTCGGCTTCCCACACGGGTGCGCCCGCGTCGGCCGGTGAGCAGTCCGGTGCCGCGACGGGTGGCGCAGCCTCCGCTATCTCCGCGTCCGGTGACGCCGCCACCGCGCCCAAGGATCCCGTCCACGCCGCGCGCATGGTCGCCGCCCGCCGCAAGGCCAAGCGTGCCCGCCGCCGCGCCATGGCCGACCGCCAGCGCGAACTCGCCGAGGGAGGCCCCAGCGCCTCCCGCGACGAAACCCAGGTGATCTCCAAGAGCGCTCTGCGCAAGATCATCGAGGCCGCCGGCAATGCGAACCCGCAGCTCACCCAGACCCTCACCGCGACCTCCGTCGGCCGAGGCGAGCGCTTCTTCTCCGGCTCCGCCGAGGCCGAGGCCCGCGCCGCCGCCCTCGAGGGCCCCGGCGAAGAGGCCTACGCCGAGCGCGAGGCCGAGGCCCGCCGCGCCCAGGAACGCCGCGATGCTCACAAGCGCCGCGAAGCAGAGGCCCTCGACCCCGAGGCCACCCTCGCCCTGGCGGCCGTCGGTGTCGAGCCGGTCGTTGCCGACAGCGAGTCACCCGACAGCGAGTCACCCGAGGTGGCCCAGGATGCGGCCGAGGCTGCGGGTGTCGACGTCGAGCGTGCGGACGAGGCAACCGTGAAGGACGCCGCGGCTGACTCTGTCGATACGACCGAAGATGCCGCTGCGGCCGATTCCGCCGGTACGGTCGCCGACGAGAAGCCCGAAACCGACCCGGAAGCTGCTGATTCCGAAGCTGACGCGCAGTCCGACGCTGGCGCATCCGCCGATTCCGGCGACTCGCAAGCCGCTGATGCTCAGGAGGACAGCGCTCTCGCTGAGGACGCTGAGCGTGAGGGCGCGCCCGCCCCCGACGCGCCCGAGGAAGCGGGCGCCGAGGAGGGGGCCCAGGCCTCGTCGGACGTCGAACTTTCCTCGGACGAGCAGGAGACCACGCCGATTCCCGCGCGTGAAACATCCGTGAAACATCCCGTGCAGGTGCCCCCGCCCGTGCGCACCGGCCGACCCGTCATGACCGACACGGTCCAGGCGATCGCCCCCGCGCTCGTGCCGCCACCGGAGCCGACCCCCGCCGAGATGGCCGCGTCGCTCGCGGACGAGGACGAGGCCGACGAACCCGCCGTCCACCCCGGCTGGTACGCGGTTGCGGAAGAGGCGCGCCTCGACGCGGAAACCCGCCCCACGCCCACGGTGAAGCCCGCGCGCGTGTCGATCATGGACTTCTTCCCGGCCGTCGCCCCCACCGGTGCCGAGGCTGACGTCCTGCGCGCCGTCACCGGTCAGATCCCGGCCGTTGAGCCGCGTGAAACGAAGGCCGAGGATGCCGAGGCCGCGGTGGTGGAAAAGGCCGCGACGGACGAGGATGCGATGGACGAGGCCGTGGCGCCCGAGAGCACGGCCGCGGCGGAACCGGCCCCCGAGGACGAGGCTGCCGACGCCGAGGCCGCGCAGGAGGAAGCGGCCGACGACGAGCCCGCAGCGGAGGTCACCGTCGTTATGGATCCTGTGGAAGCCGCAGAAGCCGGGGCGCTCGATTCCGACGCCACGCAGGTCCTGCCTGCGGTTGATGAGCCCGAGGATGAGACCCTCGTGATGCCCGCGGCGGCCATCGCCGAGCCGGCTTCTGAGGCCGCGGAGGCCGACGAAGGCGCCGAGGCCGAGGCCGCGATGGCGGAAGAGGAGGCCCTGGCGAAGAAGGAGACCGCCAAGAAGGCGGCCTCCACCAAGGCCGGCGCGAAGAAGGCTCCCGCGAAGAAGGCGGCCGCCAAGAAGGCCTCGACCGCGAAGAAGGGCGCGAAAAAGTCCTCAGCAGCGGCGACAAAGACCGTGAAGGATGAGGGAGGGGACAAGGCAAGCGACGCGACCCCCGCCAAGGACGCGAAGGCCCCCGCCAAGAAGGCCGCCACGAAGAAGGCTGCCGCCAAGAAGGGCACCGCTAAGAAGGCGGCTCCCAAGAAGGCGGCGGCGAAGAAGGCCTCCAACGCAGAGCCCGCCACCGATGAGTGATGGGGACAGGTGAACGGGCCACGGCCTCGTCACTGAGGCCAGCGCGAGGAAAACGGACCGCCCACGCCCACGCACAGATGTGCACGGGCGCGGGCGGTCCGCGACAATAGAGGCATGAACGCTACTAATCCCGCTGCCCGCACCGACGCCGAGTGGAAGAAGCTCCTGAGCCCCATGCGCTACCACGTGCTGCGCGAGGCCGGCACCGAGCGCCCCTTCACCGGTGAGCTCCTCGACGAGGCGCGCGTCGGCACCTACTCGTGCGCGGCCTGTGGATCCGCTCTCTTCGACTCCGACGCGAAGTTCGACTCCTCCTGCGGGTGGCCCTCCTTCTTCCAGGCCCACGACGGCGCGACCGTCGAGAGCGTCGACACCAGCCACGGCATGATCCGCACCGAGGTGCGCTGTGCGACCTGCGGCTCCCACCTCGGCCACGTCTTCCCTGACGCGCCCGACCAGCCCACCGGCATGCGCTACTGCATGAACTCCGCCGCCCTGACTTTCGCGCCCGCCCAGTGAACGCGCCCGCCCAGCGCCCCGTCACCGACCGCATCCCGCCCCAGCTCTACATCGTCGGGTCCGGCCTCATCCAGTACGTGGGCGCTGCGCTCGCGGTCATTGCTTTCGCATCCGTCGAACCCGCCTCCGTCGCCTGGTGGCGTGTCCTAACCGGCGCGGTCGTTCTCCTTGCCTGGAAGCGCCCCTGGCGCGGTGGCCTCACGCGCTCCGACCTGGCTATTTCCGCGCTGTTCGGCATCATCATCCTGACGATGAACTCCTCGTTCTACGAGTCGATCGCGCGCATTCCCCTTGGCACCGCCGTGTCCATCGAGTTCATCGGCCCCGTCGCCGTCGCCGTCATCAGGGGCCACGGCTGGCGGCCGCGCATCGCCGCCGTTCTCGCGTTCACCGGGGTGGCGTGCATCGGCGGGCTAGCCCTCGACCTGAGCGTGCCCAGCGTGCGCGTCGGTGTCGCCTGGATCCTTCTCGCGGCTCTCGCCTGGTCGGCCTACATCGTCGTCGGGCAGAAGGCCTCGACCACGCGCGACGGGGTGACGAACCTGGCGCTCGGATGCGCGTGGGGTACCCTATTTTTCGCGCCCATCCTTGGTCCGGGAGCTTTGGCGGCCACGGCCTCGTGGAAGCTGATCGCCATCGTCATCGGCGTGGGCCTGCTGTCCACCGCGATTCCCTACACCTTCGAGGCGCTCGCGATGCGACGCCTGGCCGCGTCGACCTTCGCGCTGTTCGCCGCGATCCTGCCGGCCACGTCCGCCCTGGTCGGTGCCGTCATGCTCCGCCAGATCCCCGGCGTCTTCGAGCTGATCGGCCTGGTCCTGGTGTCGGTTGCGGTGTGGCTGGCCTCGCGGGAGTGAGTGTTTTCGGCGGGCGGTTCCTGGATCTGTCGCCTGTGAGTCCTTGCTATCCCCTCAGATGCCCGTCAGCGCGGTCTGACTCCTGTTGATGTGTCGGCGGTGGCATTCGTCCACCCTGTTTTGTTACAAACGTCGTCAAACCACGCCGTTTTTCAAGGGGGTTTAGCGCTCCTTGTTACAAACGTCGTCAATCCGAGCCCCAAATCGGCTTTTTCTGGCGTTTTCGCCCGCAGATTGACGACGTTTGTAACATGCGGGGTCGGAGACGCGTTGAAAATGCTGCAGATTGACGACGTTTGTAACAACATCCGCCTGCGTCGGCCTTGCCAGGGCTTCCTATGAGCTTCGTGTCGGGTGCGGTGGAGGAGACGGATGCTGGATGTTTTGGTGCTCTCGCTGATGTCGCGCGAGTGAGGGCGTATGAGCGGGCTTTGTGGGGCGCGCTGTGCCATGTCAGCCGACAGAAGTGGCTGCGAATTGCGCGGGTTGTGGATGCTGTGGGTGTCAGTCGACAGGGGCGGCCTGTCGGTGGCAAAGGTGGCGCCGTTCGCTGATTTCGTCGCAATAGGGCGCGCGATCTGGATAGGTTGTGACGATCTGGATAGGTTATTGCGTTCTGGATAGCTTATTAACCTATCCAGAAGAGGATTTCCTATCCGGAAGTGCGCAACCTATCCGGAAATGCGCAACCTATCCAGAACATGCCGGTGCGCGGGGCCCGGGTGGCACCACAACGCGGTGGATGGGGTGTTGGAGCCCCTCAGTCGAGGTTGAGCTGTCGGGGCGTGCGCTTGCCGCCGCGGGCGATCACCCAGAACGCGAACCACGCGCCGAGTGAGCCGACGATCATGACGAGCACCATTGGAACGGCGCTGTCGCCGCCCGAGGTCGCCAGGGGAGCGGCGATGCCGTTTGCGATCGACTGGAACACGCCCATGACGGAGGAGGCCGTGCCCGCGTGCTCGCGCGCCTCGCTCATGGCCTGCGCGCCCGAGTTGCCGAAAATAAACGCGTTCGCCGTCATGATGAGCGCGAAGCCCGCGCACGTGAGGATCAGCGGCAGGTCGAGGAGGAACGTCGAGATCGTCAGTGTCACCACGCCGGTCGCCGCGATCGTGAGGCCCGCGATGATGAGTGTGCGTGGCGTGAAGTGCGAGATCAGGCGCACGTTGACCAGCGCGAAGCCGGTCGACAGCAGCGCGTTGAACGCGAACACCCACGCGAAAGCCATGGGGGACAGGCCCAGCGGCCCCTGCAGCACGTAGGTGGCGTTCGAGATGTAGCCGAACATGCAGAAGCTCGAGAAGGCGTTGGTCAGCATGAAGCCCACGAAGGGGCGGATGCGCACGACCTGGACGAGGCCGTGGAAGAACCGCGGAATACCACCGGGGTGGCGGCGGTCCTCGGGCAGGGACTCGGGCACGACGAACCACGCGAGGGCCGCCATGAGCAGCGTGAAGGCGGCGAGCGCCCAGAAGACGACCCTCCACGTCGCGTGCGTTATGATGAATGCGCCGAGGACCGGGGCGAGCATCGGAGCGAAGCCGACGATCGCCTGGAGGAGACTCATCGCGCGAGCCAGTGTCTTGCCGTGCGCGACGTCGACGAGGATCGCGCGGCCCACCGAGGAGGCGATGCCGCCGCCGAGGCCCTGGAAGACTCGGCCCACGAGGAGCACCCAGATGTTGGGTGTGAACACGCAGATCATGGAGCCGACGAGGGCGATGATGCCGCCCGCGATGATGGGGCGGCGGCGCCCGATCTGGTCCGAGATGGCGCCGCCCAGGACCTGGCCGGTCGCGAAGCCGACGAAGAAGGTCGTGAGCGTAAAGCCGAGCATCGTCGAGTTCGTCGCCAGGTCCACCGTGATCTGCGGGAACGCGGCCGAATACATGTCGGTCGCCATCGGCGGCACGGCGTTCTGCACGGCCAGCGTGATCAGCAGGGCAACCGTGAGTGCCCCGCCGACGATGCCGTCGCGGTCCCGGGTGTCGTTAGTCGTCATGGTGCGATTGTGTACCCTTGGGGACGCTAAATAGACGAATCGGTCGATTATTTGACACATCTCGCACATTTGAGTCTCCCCACCTGCGCAGATGCGGTGCCGCCGGGGTCGTTCAGTTGATGGTCAACTGGGTCTGCGCGGTGCTCACTCCCTGGTGGCGCTCACTCCCCGTCCGCGTGAGCCTCCAGCGCGTTTGCCGCGGCCTCGCCAGTCGCGTTCGCGCTGGTCAGATTGCCGAGGCGTAGGTCGGTCAGGCGGTCGGCAAGAGGTGCCAGGTCCGGGTGGGAAACCTTCTCAATCGTGGCAAGGTTGTGCGCAGAGAAGGTAGTGACCCCATAGAGTGCGCCGACAATAGATCCAGCAATCGCAGAGATGATGCCAGCTTCTCCTCCGAGAGCCACAGACTGGAAAGCAGAAAACCTGTCGGAGAACTGAACGCTGACGGCACAGGCGGCCGGAACCGACTGTTCTGGATCCGCGGATGTACCAACGTGGTGACGTAATTGCTCGAGGGTGTCTTTCGCGAAGGTTTTGACGAGGCCGATTGCCCTGAGGGTTTCGTCTAGCACATCTGCTCCAGGGGTCGGTATGCCGCGTGGAGGGAGAGTGGCCACGACTTCGCAAGCTGCACGGAGCAGAGAGCGCTTGTTGTTGTGCCAGTCAAACTTCCAGTCCAGTCCAAGTGACACAGCCGCGGCGATCAGTGCTGCCGCCTGGAATTCCTGGCTTGTGAGGTCGTCGCTCCCGCAGGCCCGCCATACGGCATCGGCGAAGACTTCCGGATCAGCCGTCAAGGTCACGAGGCCGACAGGGATTGCTCGCAGAACGTAGCGAGAGCCCGCCAACCAATCCCCGTCCTCGGCCCTGGCCTCGTCCGTGGGTTCGGAGGGGGCCTCGCCCAGCAGACGAGAGGCCGCCGCCAGGACTTCGCGAGTGATTTGCGTGATCGTCCCCGCGGGCGCACCCGGCATGGTGGGGTGTGAGGAGCTGGCGTTCACCAGCTGGTCGCGTCCGTCGTACAACTTCATGATTTCTTCGGGGGACATGCCCCGGACGGGAAGGGCGACCGCGTCTGCCACGGCGACCCCCGCCAACGCTCCGTAGACACGGTCGCGCCGTCTCATGTAGTCGTCCCCACGGTCCGTGAGGGCATCCGCCGCGGCCTCGATCTCCTCGCGCGTCGGACACGAGGCCGGGCCCGGCATGGTCGAGGCGAGGGCACCCGCGCAATTCGCCAGAATGATACTCCGCTCGAGGGAGCAACCCAGGGCGAAACCGGCCGCCAGGACACCCATGGAGGTGTGTAGCGCGCCGCGCAGATCAGTGGAGGTAACCGTGGGGGCAGGGAAACGGGTGGCCACCCTGTCGGACGAATACTCCTCGCCCGCCGCACGTGCGAGGTAGGACTCGTGTGTCTGGCCGCGGACCAGCGTGTTTTGATGGAACTCCCTCTGAACTTTGTCAGCACCGTGGCGAGGGTTTTTCGTGCAATCGCCGGACGGCCTCTCGTAGGAGACGCTCCGACACAGGCTCTCTGCCGAGTCATACCCCACCATGATCAGGACGTTGTCGTTGGGGAGGGAGTGCTGGCGGACGTGTCCTTGCGACGCGTCGAGGATGACGCGCACGTGATCGGGTAGGTGGGCGAGTGCATGCTCGCACGCCGCCAGAACGGCCTGAGATACGATGCCGCCATCGACGAACAGCACATCTGAGGGGCCCAGCGTGCGAATGGCCTCGTCCCACGCATCTTCGGGCATCTCCGTCATGCCCGAGCTTACGCTCGCGCCGTACTGTTTCAGAGGGGGCGACAGGAAGCCGTTGTCGCATCCTTCCACGCGTGGCCCAGCGTCGATGATCCCCGCGCGCGCCAAGGCCTCGGCGATGATCGAGGCGCGTGGGCCCTGCCCGATTGGGCTGAGGGAGACGACCTCGACTCCCATGGCATGGGCGGCGCACATCGCCGTGAAGGGCAGCGCGAGGTGGACATCCTCGCGGGTGGCCCACTCATCCTCGGTGGGAACGGTGTCGTCCACGGATTGGCGGTCGAATCGGAGCAAAAGCTCGCTCATGACGACAACCCGGCCCACGGGAGCGTTGCCGCGGGCCGCGCCCAGAGGGGTGGGCGCGCTTTCGGGCTCAAAGGGGGCGTATCGGTTGAGGAGATCGGAATCTGGTTCCTCGAAAGAGGACGGTCCGCTCCTCGGCGGACGATCGGGAGCAAGCCCCGCCGCTCGACGGATCCACTCGAGGGGAGTGGGTGCGGACAGCGCGAGGAGCTGGTCGGCGATCCCCAGCACGTCGACGTGCGAAACTCCCTCGACGGGGATGACATCGAGATCCCTCAAAGTCTTGCGGGTATCGCACACACCGGCCAACGCCGCGGAGACCGCGTCGTACAGTGCGGGGTCACCACTCGCCTCGCGGCATACGGGGGGCAACTCCTTCGCCCAGAGATAGAGAACCTGGAAGAAAGCCAGGGGGATGATCCTGTGAGAAGGGGAGACATCGGCGAGTTTCTCCATGAGGACAGTCGTCCGTGTCCGTACCCGGACAAGTGGTGAGTGCGAGTTCGCTTGGACGTTGAGGGCACGCCTGGTCGCAGTAAGGACATCGGGCCCTTCCTGGCGCTCTCCGCGTGGCTTCATCGCAGAGACGACATCAACGGCGTCGCACAGGGTGGTGATGATGGACCTGTTCCAGTTGTTGATGCGCAGGGACACCGCTGCGGCGAGCAGCGCCGCAGACTGAAACTCGTTTTGATTTGTACACCCGCAGGCGATCCACACGGTCTCGGCCAATGCCTCGGGGTTGATCGTCGACATCGCGATGCCGATGGGGACCGCGCACAGGAGTCTGTCGCGAGCACTCCCGGCCGGGACGCTCCATTGACCCGAACGTATGGCGTGGGCGCCGCCCGGGCCTCGTCGCAGCTGGTCGGCGACGGTCAGCGCTGATCTCATTGCGTCCGAGACTGTGCCATCCGGCGAGCCGGACGCGGCCTCATTCGCCGCGTCCGCGCGAACCATGCCGGCCAGCGCCCCGAGCGCGTAGGGAAGTCGTGGATCCATGTGTTCTCTCCTTCTCAGGACGGATCGCGTGCCAGCAATTCGTCGGCCGCCGCTTCGATGGCGTCTCGCGCGGACAATGAGGCGGGGGTTGCCAGGGATGCCGCGCAATTGGCGAACAAAATCCCCCGCTCAGCCGGTATACCGAGCGCGAGGGCAGCCGCCAGGGTGCCGGCGTGAACCCCTGAGGTCTCGACGGCTTGTTCCTCGGTCAACGAAGGTGCCGCAATGCGCGTGACGGCAGGACGGATGACTCGCTGATCGTCACGCGTCGGACGCGCGAAACACACCTCGCCGCTATCTGCACGCACCACGACGTGCCGCTGGGTCAACAGGGCCAAGGCTGACGCCTGATGCTCGAGCCGAGCCTTGTGGTCATAGAGGGGGGAGGAATAGGGATGCCCTGCAATGAAATACCGCAAGAAATCACTGCCTTGGGGTAACCGCGAGGCGCGCACCGAGATGATGAGGTTGTCGAGGGGGAGGCCTGGCACGAAACCCTCGTGCGAAGAGGCATCGAAGACCACGCGGGCGTGCTCAGGCAGCCACCGCACGGCCTCGCTCAGCGCATGTGCGTAAGCTTCGTCGGCGAGGAGAGACCCGTCGATGAATAGTACGTCCGAGGGGCCCATCGCTGCGATAGCTTCTGCCCACGTGCGGGCTGCATGATTAGGCAGAGCAATGTTCGTCGAAATGTTCAGGTCCCGGCCGTCCTCGGTGGTGGCGTGCAGCCGGTATCGATTGTCGTCTCCTTCGAGGCGGGGACCGGCGTCAACGATGCCCTCACGCTCCAGGGCCTGTGAGATCATGCCGGCAATTGGCCCTTGGCCGAGCGGGCACAGCGAGACGACCTGCACCCCCATACGTCGCGCCGCAACCAGCGCGCTGAAGGTGCCTCCCGGGGACTGGCCAAGGTCCCGTGCCCAGACGTCGCTACCGAAGCTCGGATACTTCTCGGACCGCAGGGCATGATCCATGAGGAGTTCGCCGAGGACAAGCACTCGTCCGGGCTTGGCCTTCCCGCGCAGAGCGCCGAGAGGAGCGGGAGGGGCGACGGGCTCGAAGTAGCTCTGTCGGGCGCGCAGGGAGGAAGCCAGGTCGATGAACGAGGCCCGGGGTGGGGGTGTGCAGGACGAGATCTTCTTATCCGCATCGGGGATATCGTCCGGGTAGGGGATGCGCTTTGAGAAGTATTGTTCTGCGAAGTGCGTCAATTTCCCTGAAAAGGCGGCGTCGACCCGCGCGGACCCGTAGGGCTCAAAGAAATCAGCACCCCGAACGGAACCGACCAAGGCCCCCATGAGGGCCATAATGGCGCGCTTTTGTGAGCCAACGTGAAGGGGAGCCGACAGAAGGCGACTGTCCTGATAGTGCGAGGCCAGAGCAAAGGCCAGAGGGATGAGCTGAGTGACTGAAGCCGAGGCCCCGATCTGCGCAACCAAAAGGTCGATAGGCGAGTCGGCATACTTGTTAATCCCGCATGCCGTGTTCAGAGCTCTGCGCGTTGTTGCCAGCACGTCTGGTTCCGGGCTCCATGAGCCATACGACTCCAAGGAAGCCGCAAGGTTGACGGCCCGGATGAGCGTTTCCTCGACGCGGAAGTTCGCGCTGTCAATGCCCAGAGAGATTGCCGCCGCTACCAGGGCGGCCCCCTGAAACTCCGGACGTGTCATGTCGGAGAGCGCGCAGTAGTCCCACACGGCGTTCGAGAATGTCTGGAGGTTGCCGGTCGGTGTCGCAATGCCTGCTTTGATGGCGGAGATGATCAGATCATACGATCGATTGTGGCTCCCGCCGAAGGATGCTTCGACGGGATTTCCGTTGGAATCATCGGCTGTGAGCAGCGTGAGGATGCGTTCGCTGATACTTGTTGATTCCTCGATAGGATCACCGATTGTGTCTGCTGCGATCGAGTGGCCGAACGTCAGGCCTACCATTGCCCCGCAGGCCCGGTTGAAACGAAGATCCATCGGTCATCCCTCCTGTGCAGCCAGCGCGTCGGCGGCAGCTTCTATCTGGTCACGCGTCGGGCACGAGGCTGGCCCGACGACCGTTGTGGACAGGGCACCCGCGCAGTTGGCTAGCAGGAGCGCCCTCTCCAGGGGAATACCCTGTGCAAGTGCGGCCGCCAGGACTCCAGAGTGCGCGTCGCCCGCGCCGTTCGTGTCGATCGCCTCGACCCTTGGTGTTGGTATCGCGGTCACGTCATTCGCGGCGGTGTTCGTTGCCGGCTGTGCGGGCCTGCCAACATAAGCGCCCTCGGCACCTGCACGGACGAGAACGGGACGGCCCAGCAGGCCGAGCATCGCGCGCGCCGCTTCGCGAGGCTCACGGCACCGGTCACGAACACTCGCGTCACCTCTCTGGTGTGCGATCTCCTGGGCCTCCCTGTGGTTCATCGACACGATGACTCCGTCAGAGGGCAACGAGTCTGGGATGCCGATGATGGGGGAGACGTCCAGGACGACACGCACACCTTCGGGCAGGACGCGCAGCGCTGCTTCCGCGGCCTCACGGTTGGCTGGGTGATCCATCAGGTAGCCGTCGACGTAGAGCACATCGCCAGGGCTCATCGTGCGCACGAAGTCCGCCCACGCGCTCGCGGGTGCCATCGTCTCGGCCCCTCTCGTGGAGATGAAGGTCCGTTCGGCTCGGCTATCGATCAGTGCAACGCAGAAGCCGTTGTCCACCCCCGCCACTCGGGGACCAGCGTCGGCGATTCCTTCGCGCGCGAGAGCCTGCTCGATGAGCGAGGCGTTGGGGCCCTCACCGATCGGGCTGAGGGAGATGGCCTCGGCCCCCATGCGGCGTGCCGCCACGAGCGCGTTCAAACCGCCACCCACATGGGGGCCCTTGTCGTTCACCCACTTGGTGTGGGTGCTGTAGAACTCAGTCGTCATCGTGAGTACGCGGTCCACGAGGATCTGCCCCATGAGGACGACGCGGCCGACCGAGGCGTCGGCTGGCGGGGACGAGGCCGTGGTCTCCTCGGTGGCTCGGGCATTGGTTGGCTCATCCACGGTGGTCGAAGTCGCGCGCTCGGAGTTTGCCTGCGTGTCTTCGGAAGCGGCGCTAGGTCCACGCAGCGAAAGCATCGCTGTGGCGGCCTCGGTCAAGTGAAGTCCGGACACGCTCTCTACCTGTGCGAGCATGGTGGCGTCGAAGGCCTCGACTCCGAGCAAACCGCCCAGGATCGCGCCCGCAATCGCGCCGATCGTGTCGGTGTCCCCACCGATGTTGGCGGCGTCCAGGAGGGCGCGGGGCGAGGGGTCGCGCGTGAGCAGGGCAAAGGCCATGGGGATCGCGTGTGCCGAGGCGACGGATGTGCCCACCTGCTCAATCAGGTGCTCCAGGGAGGAAGATACGGGGTTGGTGACCAGCTGCATCGCCCTGCGTGTCGCTGCCACGACGTCTGGGTCGGGGGTCCACGCGCCACGCTCGGGGAGGGAATCGACGTAGGTGAGCGCCTTCCATAGCAGGGCCGTCATGTCCGAAGGAGATGGAGTGTCCCAGTCGATCCCAAACGACACGGCCGCCGCCACGAGGGCGGCCGACTGGAAGCCCTGGTGCGTCGCGTGGGTGAGCTGGCAGGTAGACCATACGGAATCCGCGAACACTTCCGGATCGTCCGTCGACACCGCGATGCCCACCGGCGTCACTCGCATTGCCGCGCCGTTCGTCGTGCCCATGCCTCGTACGCGCAGGGGGTCCTCGCCCAGCCGCACGCGCTCCAGAGCCGCCTTCGATGACGGGCCCAGCAAGTCAAGCGACCCCTGGGCCTTCATCCATTCCTCCCAGTTCAGCAGCTCACGCGCGAAGCCGCCCAGCTCCAAGGTCACGCCGCCCGCAGAGGATCCTTCACCTCGTCCCAGGAAAGACGCGAGCGTAAGCGCCTGATACGTGTCATCTGTCGTCGACCCGGCCGGCATCCCCGGCGCGTAGGGCTGCGAGGCGTCCCCGTCCACGAGTCCCGTGATACGCCCATACACCGCGCGGATCTGCTCCGGCGACATCTCCTGAGTCGGCATGCCCAGCGCGTCTCCGAGCGCCAGGCCAGCCAGGGCACCGTACGCGCGAGAAAAACGAGGATCCATGCTGCACCTCCAACGCGGGCGCGCGCCCGCAGATAGCGTGAACGCCCCGGAACGTTCCGAGGCGACCAGTAGGCCCAGGGGGACTCGAACCCCCAACCTACGGATTAAAAGTCCGCTGCTCTACCATTGAGCT
>PPYE01759274.1_pt1 | contig 13968 bp, 11 predicted proteins | sample 1559881 | NCBI WGS metagenome assembly PPYE01 (sample SAMN08240022, study PRJNA423297) | Human gut metagenome, whole genome shotgun sequencing project.
TGCTTGAGAGAAGCTTCTTTAAATCAAAAATATTCACTAATACCTGACAGATACCACCTTGCAACACCAAGCTTCTCGAAGCAACTTCCCGTAATACCTCAGACTATGCCGCGTGTCTTACCGTCACACACCCCTTCATCCCCTCTCAAGAGGGGAATTCCAACACAATAAACTCTTCATTATCAAATGGAAATAGCACCTAAAACCTCTCCTCTCGAGAGGGGAAGTTATCCACGCTATAAATCACTTGTTATTAATAAGAAAACAGCATTCCAAACCTTCTTGTTCCGGAGGGGGGAGGGGGCGGTGTTGCCAGTTTTTTTGTTTGCTTATTTGCTTCGGGTGGCTGCCGCATGTTTTGTGGTGTGCCGCCTTATTTTGTGCGTATGGTATGGGGGATGTAACTGGGGCTGTTTTTCTTGGCTTCGTCGAGTATCTGTGCGTCGAATGCGGGGCCACCGTCTTGGAGGAACGCGACGCGGAGGGGGAGGTAGAGCATACGCTGCTTCAGGGGGGTGTCGATGTGCCGGTTGTGCATGAGCCTTGCGGCGTCTTTTTCGGTGACGATGACGAGGGTGTCGTCGGGGGAGGCTTGGGTGGAGAGTTTCTTTATCCGGGTTATATCCCTGGCGGTGAAGTCGTGGTGGTCGGCGAATGTGAGGCTTTGTGCCGCGGGGCAGAGGGTGTGTATGTGGTGTATGAATGTGTGTGGGGATGCGATGCCCGACACGGCGACTACGTTTTTGTAGAGGCTGATGTCTACGGGGGTGTCTTGGGGTATGGTGCAGGTGCCGGGGAATACGGGAGTGAGGGCTCCGTATCGGAATGTGGTGAAGTAGAGCCTCTGGTAGGGGTATAGTTGCAGGTGCTTGGTGATGATGCGGAAGTCGATGGGCTTGATGTCGTCGGGGCACTTGGTGACGATGACGATGTTGGCTCTCGACTTTCCGGACAGGGGTTCTCTCAGGCGGCCTGCAGGGAGCATCTTGTCTTCGTATATGAGGCGGTTGATGTCGGTGAGGAGTATGGAGGTGGAGGGGGTGACGTAGCGGTGCTGGAAGGCGTCGTCGAGGAGTATGAGGTTTGTTTCGGGGAAGTGTTTCCTGATTTGGCGTATTCCTCTCCGGCGGTCGGCGTCGACGGCGACGGTGATGTGGGGAAACTTCCGCTTGATTTGCAGTGGTTCGTCTCCTATTTGGGCGGATGTGGATGTGGCCTCGGCTATGACGAAGCCTCGGCTCTTGCGCTTGTACCCGCGGCTCAGGAGGGCTATGTGGTAATGGGGGGCGAGCAGGTGTATGAGGTACTCGGTGTGTGGGGTCTTGCCTGTGCCTCCGACGGTGATGTTGCCGACGGATATGACGGGTATGTCGTATGTCTCGGAGGGGAGTATCTTCCAGTCGAAGAGTCGGTTCCTCAGTTGTACGACGGCTTTGTATATGAGGGCAAGGGGCCGGAGGCTGTTATGGAGGTGCGGGGTGTTGTGCTCGTTCATATCCTTTGTTGGTCTGGGTTGTGTTGTTGTACCGGGATTATTTTTTTCAGTCGATGTGCCCGATTTCGGCCCGGGCTTGTACGGGGTCGAGGTGTTGTATCTGCTTGAGTATGTCCAGGGGGCGGTAGCGGTCGCCGAGTATCCATTTTTCGAGGCTTGTGCGGCTGTAGCTGCCCAGTTCGCTGAGGAGCTCTTCGTATATGGTTTTCTTGACGGGGTAGTCTACTCTCCGGTAATCGGGGGTGTGGGCCCGGCCGGCTACCCAGGTGATGGCGTCGCCGAGTGTCCCGATTTGGTCTGCGAGTCCCAGCTTCACGGCGTCGGCTCCGGTCCATACGCGGCCTTCGGCAATTTTGCGTATGTCGTCGGCGGTCTTGCCCCGTCCTTGGGCGCATCTTTTGACAAAGAGGTCGTACCCGCGTTCTACGTAGGCTTGCATCATGGCTTTTTCGCCGGGTGTCATGGCTCTGTGTATGGCGGGGAAGTTGCCGTACCGGTTGGTCTTGACTTCGTCGAAGGTGAGCCCTATCTTGTCGGTGAGCAGGGCGGAAGCGTCGGGTACCATGCCGAATATGCCGATAGACCCGGTGAGGGTGGCTGCGTCGGCAAATATGCGGTGTGCTCCGCAGGAGAGGTAGTATCCGCCGGATGCGGCGTAGTCGCCCATGGATACGGCTACGGGTTTGAGTTGCTTGAGCCGGTCGACGGCTTCCCACAGTTGCTCGGAGCCGAAGGCGCTGCCTCCGGGGGAGTTGACGCGCAGGACGACGCCTTTTATGGCCGCGTCTTGTCCTATTTTGTCGAGTTCTGCGACGAGCTTGCGGGAGTTGATGCCGTCATTGGGCGATGTGTCTATTTCTCCGTCGGCGTATACGACAGCGATGATGTCTTGGGTAGATGGTGCCTTGTGGGGGAGGCCGGCTATCTCGGTGACTGACGCGAGGGTCAGGTCTTCATATTTGTCTGCGTGTGCCATGCGGGCGAGTTTCTGCTTCATCTGCGGGCGGTATGCGAGGGCGTCGATAAGCCCGGCTTGTACGGCCCGGGTCTCTTCGCGGAAGAGCATGAGGGAGTCGGCGCATGCGTTCAGCTGCCGGGGGGAGAGCTTCCTTGCCTGGCTTATGCCTTGTACGACATGTTCCCATATGGAATGGAGGTAGACTTCGGTCTGCTCGCGGTTGGCGGGGCTCATGTGGGTGGTGGTGTAGGGTTCTACGGCGGACTTGAATGTGCCTACGCGGAATATCTGCATGTCGACTCCTATTTTGTCGAGTGTGTTTTTATAGAATATGGGGGAGGCGCTGAGTCCTCTGAAATCGAGCATCCCCACGGGGTTGAGGAAGATGCTGTCGGCAACGGATGCGAGGTAGTACTCTTTCTGGAGATACTGGTCGCCGTATGCGAGTATGAACTTGCCGCTTTTCTTGAAGTCGAGCAGTGCCTGGCGTATCTCGTCGATGGAGGCGTATCCGGCAAAGAGGCCGTTGGCTTCGATATAGATGCCTTTTATGTTGTCGTTGTCCTTGGCGGTCTTGATGGCTTTGAGTATGTCGTCGAGCCCGAGGGACATTTCGCTTTTCTCGCTGTAAAGGAGGCTGAGGGGGTTTTCTTTGGAACGCTCGTAGAGTTCTCCTTTGAGGTTGAGGTATAGTATGGTGTTGTTTTTTTCTTTGTACGTGGGGACGGTGGAGACGGATATGATGCCGATGGTCATGATGACTCCTATCCATATGAGTATGGTACCGGCTATGAAGACGCCGAGTACGCAGGCGAATGTGGTCTTGAAGAACTGTTTCATCTTTTTTGTTGGTTGGTCGTGAGTGCCAAAATGTTTGTATTTTCTGTATTTTAATGCAAAAAGATGCATTATATCACAAATATAAGGGTTTTTTATGGAGTGTTTGTCTAATTTTTATGAATTATAAGATGATTTTCGAATCTTTTATTTTGAGGTGGTGTTTCTTGGCTTCGGATGAATGCTTTTGGATGTAGGCGGCTGTGTGACGTCTGTGCATAACCTCCTAAAATCAAAAAACAGTCTCTGAAACTGAACAGAAAACACTTCCCTCAACTGTATCGCGGAAGTCTCAACTTAGGCCTCGCCCCTCACCGTGACACACCCCCGCCCCTCTCGAGAGGGGAGATTTTGGATGGTGCTATATTCTTGGTAATGAGCGGTTTGTGGTGTGAGATTTCCCCTCTTGAGAGGGGATGAAGGGGTATTGTTTTTCCTTTGGGATGGGGTTAGGGAGTTGTTCAGTCGAGCGGGATGAGCTGGTATTTCTGGCTCCCGATACCGAGCTGCTCGGCATAGTCGAGGGTGTGCATGCCGTTGCGGGAGTCGATGCGTTCGATGAGGTGTACCTTGCCGTGGTCTTTTGAGGCGCGTACCTGGTCGACACAGGCGCGGTCGAGTGCTACGGGGTCGAGCGAGGCGAGGATGCCGATGTCGCCCATCTTGGGGTCTTCGGGGGCGGCTACGCAGTCGCAGTCTACCGATAGGTTGTTGGCTACGCTGATGTACAGGATGTTGTCACCGCAGTGGTCGGTGATAGCTTTGGCGGCTTCGGCCATGGATTCGAGGAAGTGGTCTTGCGGGGGCAGGTCGCTCCATACTTCTTGCTGGTTGCGGGTCTTGCCGGCGGAGTGTATCCATGCTTTGCCGTGGGAGGAGGCGATGCCGATGGCGATGTTCTTGATGGCTCCTCCGAAGCCTCCCATGGGGTGTCCTTTGAAGTGGGAGAGCACGAGGGTGAAGTCATAGCCGGGGTAGTTCTTGCCGACAAAGTCTTCCTTGAGGTGCTTGCCGCCTTTTACGGGGAGTGATACTTCTCCGTCGGCGTCCATGATGTCTACCCGGGCTATCCGGGTGAAGCCGTGGTCTTCGGCGGCTTTGAGGTGGTTGCGGGTGTCGGCTCTTCCGCCTCCGTAGGCGGTGTTGCATTCGATGATGGTGCCGTTTACTTTGTGCACGAGGTCTTGGATGAGGGAGGGGGCGAGGTAGTTGTTGTTGCCGGGTTCTCCGGTGGAGAGTTTTACGGCTACGCGTCCTCGTGCCGGGCGTCCGAGTGCTTCGTATATCTTGACGAGGTTTTCCGGGGTTATTTTTTTGTACATGTAGACTTTGGGCAGGGGTGGGGTGCCGGCTTGCGCGGATTGTTGTGCGTGTGTGCAGATAGCGGCTGCGAGCAGGGTTATCGTGCAGAGGAGTGTACGGAGGTGTGCGGTCGGTGTCATCGTGTTTTTATGTTTTTGTAAAGACTGAGCGGCTTCATTCTCCCTTCCGGGTGTGCGGCCCGGAAGGGGATGTGCGGCCGGGGGGTGCTAATATACGGGTTTTATTTCAGATATTCGCGATAGAATGCTTCTATCTTGTCGAAAGGTATTTTGTCGAGATTGTCGTAGAGGTCGGTATGGTTGGCTCCGGGGATGATGAGGAGCTCTTTGTTGTCTCCCTTGAGTTTCTTGAAGGCGTCTTCGCTGAAATAGCGGGAGTGTGCCTTCTCCCCGTGTATGAGGAGTACGGCGTTGCGTATCTCGTCGCTGTACGCGAGTATGGGCATGTTGATGAAGGACAGCGCGGAGGTCTTGTTCCACCCGTTGTTGGAGTTGAGCGACCGTTTGTGGTATCCCCGGGGTGTCTTGTAATAGGCGTGGTAGTCTTTGACGAACTGGGGGGCGTCGTTGGGCAGGGGGTCTATGACTCCTCCGGCGGATGCGTATGTCCCCTCCTTGTAGTCGCGGGTGCGTTGTGCGTTCAGCTGCTGGCGCATCCGGTAGCGTTCGTCGGGGGTCATGGCGTCGAAGTAGCCGTTGGCATTGACGCGGCTCATGTCGTACATGGTGGAGGCGACGGTGGCTTTGATGCGGGTGTCGATGGCGGCTGCGTTGAGGGCGAACCCTCCCCAGCCGCAGATGCCGAGTATGCCGACTTGTTGGGGATTCACGTCCTCACGGGTCGAGAGATAATCTACCGCAGCGCAGAAGTCTTCGGTGTTGATGTCGGGCGAGGCTACATGACGGGGTGTGCCGCCGCTTTCTCCGGTGTAGGAGGGGTCAAAGGCGAGGGTCAGGAACCCGCGTTCGGCGAGTGCCTGGGCGTAGAGCCCGGAGGCTTGTTCCTTGACGGCTCCGAAAGGGCCGCTTATGGCGATGGCGGGCAGTTTGCCGGAGGCGTTCTTGGGTATGTACAGGTCGGCGGCGAGGGTGATGCCGTAGCGGTTGTGGAAGGTTACTTTGGTGTGGTTTACTTGGTGGCTTTGGGGGAATACTTTGTCCCACTCTTCGGCCGGGTTGAGTTTTGTTTCCATATTATTATTATTGTTATTGTTATCGGGTCGGTGGTTTGCTGCTGCGGGGTGTCCGGTGGCGCAGAGGCTTATGGCTGTGACAGCGCAGAGGTTTTTCAATGATTTTTTCATACAGGTTTGTCTTTTGTTTTACAGGGACAAAGATAGGGTGTGTGCGGTGCGGTGCGTGTAGACGGATTACGGATGTTATAACCCGAATTACGGATTTTTCTTTGTGCCGCTGTGTGCAATCGCTTGTGAGAGAGGTTGCTACCGAGTGCGGTAGTGCTCGCGGGGCTGTCCAAGGGGGGGATGGCTCTTGCGGGGTTCCTTGATGGATGTGAGGGGTAAAACTGGACGGAAGAAAACATAAAGCTGGCTCGGCCGAATCACTTTTATCGTAAAATTAAGCGTTTTCTACCTTTTTATGCGTATTTTTGCAGCCGGATTGAAGTAAATCTATCCGAGACATATCGAAATAAGAAGAAGCGTTATGCTTATCTTGTGATTGGAAACGTAGGAAATTTTCAATAGTGCACAAGGGAAAGCATAGTGGTTCTCGCGCTATAGCGTGGGCTGCTGTTTCCATATCCGTGCACAGGTTTTTCCTACGACCTCCAATCAGGCATGGGCATTGCAGTTCCACGCTTCATGTTTAAATAAAGGCCTTAAAGGGACTGTATGGGCAGAACAATACTATGGGAATAAAACGATTTGCTGCCGGTGTGGCTCTGTCGTTCCTGGTGCTTTCGGCCGCCCAAGCGCAGGAAATCAAGGCAGACTCTATCGGCAGTGGCACCGGACACCGGAATGAAAGGTCTGATTCGCTGAGAATCTTGTCTGATGAACTGAAGCAGCTCAAATCGCAGCTCGATGCCGGGGAGAAGGAGCGGCAAGTAGAAACGGTTTGGAAACGTAAAAAGTATTGGAAGTTGGGTTTCGGCATCCCGAGCATCGAGCGCACCGACGGTGAGGCCATGACGTGGAAAACGGAGTTTGCCGTGTCGCTCCAGCGTGGGAAAACGGCTTACTTTCACTCCAAGCCTCTCTGGGGCATGGTCAAGTTCGGTATCGACTACGGATTTATGGACTTGAGTTATGCCAAGCTGAAATTGAAGACTGCCGGGACGGCAACCGCTTCTTCTTCTACACCGGCGACAAGCCCGGGCCCGAATCCGGACGACGGTTTTGATGAAATCGTCAGCGATGACCCCAGCGGTTCGCTTCTTTCTTTGGCCGGCGTCGATTTGGGGATGCACAAGTTCGAATACGGCCTGCATGTGGGGCCGAGTATCAGTGTCAATCCTTGGAAGGGGCTTATCGTTGCCGCTTACTTCCATGCCTTGCCGACGGCTTCCGGTATTCTGGAGAATGACTCATTTTCTTATGGTTTCGGCTGTGCGTTGTCGGCAGGTGCTTCTGTCTCCTACAAGGCGATATCTGTGGGGGTGGAGGGTGTGTGGAGCTCTATCAAATACAAACAGGCTTCGTTCGAGGACGATGAGGACGATGAGTCTTCGTCGGGAGAGGGTTCTGCCGACTTGTTCGGCACGAAGGATTTCAGGCTGAAACAAAAGGGCCCTCGCTTTTATATAGCGCTAAGATTCTAACTTAAAACATGATGATATGAACGTGAAATTCAAAATTGTTTGTCCTCTTTTGTTCATTGCCTTGGGTATCGTGATGCCGGCTTGTACCGACTCTGATGATGAAATCGGCGGCAATGATACCCCGCCGGCCGGGGCGTTGCCTTCTGCCGGGTTTGAACCCAACAATCTGCCTGACGAGCCTTATGCCGAGGATGCTGTACTGATAGTGGCCGAGGAGAGATACGCTCCTTTCCATACGCTAGAGCTCATGCCGGACGGGAGCTATTTGCTTACCTATAATTCGTATGTTCATACTTCTTCTGTCCGCGTTGCGGCGAATGCCGGGGGAAGTTTTTCTGTTTACAAAAACCGTAAAGCCAAAGTTGTGCGTGCCGGAAGTGTGACGGACGAAAACGGTACGGTGAGGTTGCCCGATGGCAGCGAGTATGGCAGGTTTGCCAGACTCGGTGACAAAAGGTACCGTTTGGGCAGGGGGGTCGAGGTGGACTTGCGGGATGCCACGGGTGCCGACCGGACCGTATATTACAGGAATTATGACGGGACGGTGTCTCGTGTATATGTCAGTGTGTCCGAACCGGTTGTGAGCAGCGCCACAAAAAGCCTTTGCCGTACATGGGACTACAATAGTTTCGAAATGTGGGCTTACTGGAACGGCAAATATATAGTCCATGGCAAGCAGACGGTAAACGATGGCGAGGTGGATACTTACTTCAAGGCGATAGGAGGGGATATGCTCGGTATCTCGAAGGAAGATTTCCTCGATGAGGATGGTGAACAGTGTCGCAAAGTCATATTCACTTCAGTGGGGACATATATTTGTTTTTATTTGGACGGTGATGTGGAAGTGGCCCGGTGGAGCTGGACAGACGAGGCGCAAGGCACTCTCCATTATGAGGACTCGATGGCGAACGAGGATTATGATGATGAGTGGGATGGCTATGTCACGGTTCGTTTTGCCGGCAGGCAGATGCGCATCTATGAGGACTATACTTATTGGGAAGACAACATGTCTACCCGGGTAGTGGCGGTAAATACGTTGACTGCTGCTGATTGAAAAATAACGTCTATATATAACCAGCTCATTACCAATAAGAATACAGCATCCAAGCCTCCCCTCTCGAGAGGGGAGGCTTGGATGTGTGACGCCCGGGCATGGCTGCTTAACTCAAAACAGTCGCTTGAGGCTGACAGATACCACCTCAAAAATCATCTCATCACAACCCGCGCATCTCATCATAACACACCCCTTTATCCCCTCTCGAGAGGGGAATTTCCACTACATAATACATTCATTATCAATAAGAAAATAGCATTTCAAACCTCCCCTCTCTAGAGGGGAAACATCCCCACTCAAACCACTCATTACCAACAAGAACACAGCATCTCAAATCTCCCCGTCCCAGAAAGGGGTCGGGGGTGTGTGACGCCCGAGCATAGCTGTTTAACTCAAAAACAACCACTCAAAGCCGACAGATACCACCTTGCCTCAAATCTTGACAAATGCTCTTCCTCTCTCAATAGCAGCAACATGCTTCTCGAGACTGTATCTCGAACACCTCAACCCAACCCGCGCCTCTCCCCGTAACACACCCCTTAAATCCCCTCTCAAGAGGGGAAATAACCACGCCACCTCCCCCTCATTACCAATAAGAAGGTAGTTCCAAAACTTCCCCACACAACATTCCCATTACCAAAAAGAAACAAGCATCCCAAACCTCCCCTCTGGAGAGGGGCCGGGGGTGTGTGACGCCCGTGCATAGCTGTTTAACTCAAAAACAACCACTCAAAGCCGACAGATACCACCTTGCCCAACAGTAGCAAAATATCTCTGGCCTTGCTGCGCCTCTCCCCGTAACACACCCCTTCATCCCCTCTCAAGAGGGGAATCACACACATCATAAACTACTCATTATCAAAAAAAAGTATCATCTCAATCTTCCCGTCCCAGAGAGGGGCTGTGGGTGTGTGACGTCTGAGCACAGCCTCTCAAATCAAAAACAACCACTCAAAGCTGACAGATACCACCTTGCCCAACAGTAGCAGAATCATTTCTGACCTTACCGCGCCTCTCCCCGTAACACACCCCTTAATCCCCTCTCAAGAGGGAAATCCTCCACACTACAACCCACTCATTACTAGGGAGAATGCGGCTTCCCAAATCTCCCCTCTTGAGAGGGGAGATTGAGATGTAAGAACCAGTCGTTTAAATTTTCCAATAAAGAAATATTATCGGGTCATCTTTGCTTTTCTTCCGGACTTTTTTCCCGTTTTCACTCGTCAGATAGCCCGTTATCTTCCTTGTAAATATAGAAAAACATCCTCGGAAGAAACTCTCAAAACTAACCCGAGTAAAACTTGAACAGGCTTTATGCTAAGATAATATACGGGGCTGTCTACAAAAAGTTCGGACAGCCCCGTATTTTTCCTTACCGTTCGGAAGGTAGAGGATATGAAATTTTTCTCGTTTCCTGAAGGGGAAAGGTAATGATATCTTAAGGGGAGGTTTCAGGTGTTTCTTTTTTCGTTTGTGTTTGTCAAACAGCCCGCTATCGTTCTTGTGCAAACAGACAACCATCTGTAAAAGAAATCTTTGGATTGTCTTGGGCGGAATTTAAACGACAGGCTTTAAGTTATTGAAGGATATTTTCGGGTAGGCTTACAACCTGTATGCCTAAAAAGGCGAAAAGCGGCCTTTGGGTACGGTTCCATCGGGGATGTCTCTTTTTAGAAAGGTCCGGGGCCATTCCATACCGGGTCAGGGCACACCCAGGGGGGGGACCCGCTTCTTTTTTTATCTGCTCTTTTTAAGGTCGGGAGAGGTGGTTTTCCGGCATGCCGGCAGGGAGGGTCACTGCAGCAGGTACCACCCTTTGACCCCGTTTTTCCTGATTTGCAGTATGGCGGTCACGAGCAGGATACCGAGGATGGCTCCGATGGTGGTCCTTATCCACAGTCCTGTCATGTAGCTGGGTATGATGGCGAGCAGGAATGTCGCCACGATGCCCCAGTAGCCTGACTTTTTCTTGAGCAGCAACAATATGGCAGAGGCGATGGAGGCGGCTTGCAGTATGATGGCGATGATAAAGGGGGTGATGTTGGCATTCCAAAGTATGTATTGTATGATGGAGTTGATACTTTGGATGAGGCCTACGATGCGCCCGAGGATAAGGAGGAACAGGGGGAATACGACCCACAGGCTGAATGCTCCGAGCGGGGAGTTGTCGGCTTGTGCGCCGTCTTGGAATGTCTCGTTGATGATGGCTTCGAGTTCTGATTTTTCTTCTTCTTTCATGGTATCGTGTTTTTAAAGGTTATATAAAGTTTTTTCTGTTCTTGCTGTCGCGGGTAGTGTGTGCCGGATACTTCCCCCTCCCGGTTCCGTTTTGCTTCAGGTAAAGAGGGAGATATTGACGACACCTACCACAATGGCCCAGTCGCTGATTTCGAGTACGGGCAAGTCGTAAGCCTTGTAGCCTTCTTCCTCGTTGAACGAGACGCAGCGCACGTAGCCTTCCTGCTCCGAGGGCATGAGCTGCTTTACCACGACACCGTCGTTCGTGGCCAGGGCATACACCTCGCCCCACCGGATGTGCGAACGGCTGTTCCACCGGTTGCAGACGATGATGTTGTTCTCGTTGATGGACTTTTCCGGATTCTTGCGGTTGATCATGCTGCGCCCCTTGGCCCTGATGGCAAACTCACCGGTGAGCCCGGGGATGACAATGGGCGTGCAGTCGTCTTTCTTGATGGCTACACTGAACCCGTCGGGAATGCCGCACGTGGCCTTGATGTCGTCGACAAGAGGAATGCACCCGCGCGACTTGCGGGGATGGTAACGGAGCCCTTCCTCGGCAAGCGTGTGTATGGCCTCCGGCTCCGGATAGGCGTTTTTCTGCATCTGCCCCATACCCGTCATCAACCAGCCGATATCCAGCAGGGGATAATGTATTGCAATGCTTTTGAGCTTGTCGGGCTGTATCGACTCCCTCATGCCGGAAATGAAGCCGCTCGATACACCTATTTTCGCACAGAAGTCCGAGCCTTTTATCTTGTTTTCAGATAGAAAATGTTTAAGCCTTTCTTTGACAGAACCTTCCATAAGGGCGTAATTTATATTGATTCTAAATTATAGCATTGCAATAATTTATCTATTTTTTTCTTTGGTTAATGTATTGCATTGCTTTATTTTTGTATTGCAATCGTGTTCTAACGGCTATATAAACGAAAGTAACCACGATAATAGGCAAATATAATAAATAATAATTAAAAAATGAACAGGATAGTAATAAGACGAGGAGATACGGGCAAGATTGCGGCCCGTTTTGGAGTGACTCCGCAATCGGTGCGGGCGGCGCTCCGGTTTGCTACGGAGGGGGAACGTCCCGACCGCATCCGGGAGGTGGCATTGCGTGAATATGGTGGACAACTGGTAAGGTTTCCCCGGAAGTTGCCGCAATGATTCTCTTGTTTCCCCTTCGGGGAGGGGGGCTTCGGGTGGATGCTTTTGGTGTAGGTGACTGTGCTTGGACGTGACACACCCCCGACCCCTCTCTGGGACGGGGAGATTTTGGAAGCTGCGTTCTTTTTGGTAATGAGAGGTTTGTGGCGTGGATGTTTCCCCGTCCCAGAGAGGGGATTTAAGGGGTGTGTTACGGTGAGAGGCGCGGCATGGGTTGAAGGGATTGCGGGATACAGTTTCGAGAAGCTTGGTGTTGCAAGGTGGTATCTGTCGGCTTCAGTGACCGCTTTTGATTTGAGTGGCAGTGCTTGGACGTCACACACCCCCGGCCCCTCTCGAGAGGGGAGGTTTGAAATGCTGGTTTCTATTTGTGAATGAGTGATTTATGATGTATGTATTCCCCTCTTGAGAGGGGATCAAGGGGTGTGTTACGGTGAGAGGCGCGGCATGGGTTGAGGGATTGCGGAATACAGTTTCGAGAAACTTGGTGCTGCGAGGAGGTATCTGTCGGCTTTGGGTTGCAGCTTTTGATTTGAGGTGGCAGTGCCTGGACGTCACACACCCCCGGCCCCTCTCGAGAGGGGAGGTTGGGGAGGCGGTTTCTTGAAGAGTATGACTGGATTTTCCGGTTTGTCTCCAGAGAGGAGGTATTCGGATAAACAGATAACTTGTATGAGCTATATAAGTGCCCCGCTGTGAAGCGGTATGACCCGGCCGAAGTGTCGGCGGGTCTTGTCAGAGGGAGGGCTTTAGTTTAATGGCAAAACGGCAGGACGGTACAGAAGGGCATGGGCGGCGGCTCCGGTTCTTTTGCCGGTGTGCAGCCCGGTTCGGATGTTACCGGATTTGTTATTCGGGTTCGATTCCCGAAAGCTCGCCATGTCGTTGCAGTGCTGCTGTGTCCAGAGGGATACGGATGTATTGTATACTGAAAATATTCCCGGAGGGACGTAGTGAATATTCCCCCCGGGAGCTGAGAGCCAGTCCAGATTTTCCGAAATGGGGAATTGTATTCCGGTCATCTTTGCGCTTTCTTCCGGTCTTTTTTCCCGTTTTTATTTGTCAGATAGCCGGCTATCTTCCTCGTAAAAACGGAAAAACATCCTCGGAAGAAATTCCCGAATCTGGCCCGGGCAAAATCAGGATTGGCTTTGACCCCAAAAAACTGATTTTGTGGTGGCAAAGGCTGTGAAATGGATGATATGTGCCAACTGGTCCGTTGTTTGTGCTCTTGCAGAGGTTGTGGGCCGTGGTGATAGTGTATACTGTTTAATGAGTATAAAATAGTTCTTGTACTAATATAATAGTATTTAATATGGATAAGATGGGATATAGTACTAATAAAATAGTTTTGTTGTGGATGATTTGTCTGTGTGTAGCCGATTCCTGTGTATGCTCCGGCAAACGGGATGGAGTTTTTTGTATGAATATAATAGGATATGATACTAATAAAATAGTATGAATGTGGATGGTTTGCTTTTGGAGTCGTGCCGGGCCGATGCTATTGAGGAGATGATGAACGACCGCTTTGAGGAGGAGTATGAGATATGTGAGGGGTGTGGCCGTTATGTGCCCGCAGGAGAAGTGTACAGCAACGAATGGTTTGGCTGCGTGTGCGCGGAGTGCCGGGAGATGAGACCTTGTGACGGCTGCGGGCGGTTGATTCCGGTGTATGTTCCGGCAAATGGGGATGGTGAGTTTTATTGTGCGGAATGCAGTATGCTGTGAACTATTAATATGGTATGCAAAACTATTAAAATAGTATGATGCAATCGAAAGATAGGATGGGAAGGATTATTCGCTATACTATTAAAATAGTATTATAAACTATTATAATAGGATAATGCGGGTGGGAGGGGAAATTGAAAACGGTATGATGCAGTCAGAAGAAGAGTCAGCGGAACGGAATGTATTATACTAATAAAATAGTATATGGAACTATTAAAATAGTATGATGCGGGCAGGGTGAATTTTCTTGGCGATTGCCGGACGGGAGCCGAGTGAGGGTATATGAAACTAATATTATAGTATGATAAACTATTAAAATAGTATAATTTGATTAGGAGGCAGTGTGGGGGAGGGATTATGTATAGTACTAATAAAATAGTATAATAA
>PPYE01107618.1_pt1 | contig 13965 bp, 6 predicted proteins | sample 1559881 | NCBI WGS metagenome assembly PPYE01 (sample SAMN08240022, study PRJNA423297) | Human gut metagenome, whole genome shotgun sequencing project.
GCTCTATATCCAGGTTGCGAACGATATATCGGAGGAGCGGACGTTCGAGCGCGAGGTGTCCCCATTATTGGCGATAAAAGACGCATATCCGAAAATTCTGATTGCGCGCACCTATCAGCCTGAATATCAGCACGAGGGAATAAGGATCGTGGACGCTGCCGAATGGCTGAGTCGCGCTATTCCCCAAAAATGAAAAAACTTCAATTTCGGGGAATATGCGCCTTTACGACGGACGTAATTTTGCCATCAGGCGAGGCGATGCGAACCCCAAGTGCGTTCCCGGGCTCATGATGTGAGTCTTCAATGCGAATTTGGAAGTCAGATTCATGTTTATCACCTCATTTATCACTTCAGTCGATTCTGCCATTGAGGTGATAAATGGGGTGATTAGAACAGTCGATGTTGGACGAATCAGATGCGGTACGACTCTCTGAGGTACCGAGGAAATCTCACACGAATCAACCCCTTGACGGCATGACAACGGCACGAGACGACAGCACGCGAATTCGCTTAATCACTGGCGGAAATAACCAGCGACTATTCTGGGGAAGCCGTCCATCACTATTCTCACGATGACACGAGCCGTCATCAGCAAACAGAATAAGGTAAAGCTACTCAGAGTTTTTGAATAAAAAACGATGAAGCCCCCAGGATCACTTAGATTCCGAAGGCTTTCTTTGATCAATGAATAATACAGGAGGAAGACGGGGGGCGCTCTCACCTAACCGTTGGAAACCGCCAAAAACAATCGGAAAGCATGTTAATCCTCAACAATTTCAATTATAATGACAGGCACATACATGGTTCTGACACTATGATTGGAGGACATATGCCACCGAGGACAAAGGAAGGTAGCTTAGCTCTCGCCTACTCAATCAAACAGAGGCGCCATGAGCTAGGACTGAGCGCAGAAGAAGCGGCCCGAAAAGCTGGCGTCGGAACAAAGACTTGGTTCCGATACGAATCCGGAAACTCGATTAGGAACGACAAGATTAAAGGCGTTTGCAAAGCTCTTTCTTGGACTTCCCTGCCCCAACCGGGAGTTGAGCTCCCTGATTGCGATGACTATGCTTGGCTCAATTCAATTGATGCCTCTCACAAGGCATGGTCTCCGATCCTCGCCGAGGAATTCGGCCGCAAAGCAGCCGTCTCCTTCGCCGTGGGAAGCGACATCCTTCTAGACTACCTGAACGACGATCTTGAAGAACTAGGAAAAATGCCAGCAGGAACGCATATAGGTGAACTGGATTCGAGTTGGCTAGCCGACATGTTACCCCTACAATTTTTGACAAGGTACGATTTCGAATTCGTTTACCGGTTTAATACTGTTCTTGCAGAGTACCGAACTCGCGCTCGCTTCGGGACAAAAATGAACGCGCACAGCCCCGCCGAAGAACTCCTCGTCCGGCTCATTCGCGATCTTTCTTTTGACGCAATCGGCGAATGGACACCAGCCACCGAAGGAGAAGCTCCGGATAATGCCGAATGGCAGAACAGTGAAGGCTGGAAAGAATGGCCAGAAGACCTCTGCGGCGATGATGATTTGAGCGCATTTCTCTACGATACGCGATGGACTTCCAAGGATGAAGCGTATCACTTCGATAGATGGTTCGAACCTCAGTTCTATCTCGATCAACGCTAGCAAAGATTGAGCTCCTAGCGTACATGGTCAACCGTAACCACGGCCTCGCCTTAGGGATTCCGTCCATCCACAAGGTGAGGCCGAAGAGAGCACTTTGAAACGGTGCCAATAATCGACTAGCAGGAATCAGCCAGGTCCACAACTGTGCTGCTTACCGCGAGCACCTCTTTACGCCCACGGAATGCAGTTGCGCGACCTTGCAGCCATGTCGAGATGCCATTTCCCCATTCACGCAACTTGAACCAGTCGTATGCGGCTACGTCTATGGAGGAAGGTTTCCCATATCGTATACAACAGCAAAGCAGCTAGAGGCTGATATGATTATCGATATCGTTTTTCCCGCTTAAAGCTCGCTTGAATTGTTACTTGATTTGCCACAATCCAAACATGAAAGCAATCGAAGCCATACGGAAACCCAGCGATATCGCCTTCTCGCAAAGGGGCCTGTTCACGACGGCGCAGGCGCAACATGCGGGCGTGGAGCGTTATGCGGTCTCACGGCTTGAGAAACTGCCTCCAATCGTTTTTCATCCACGGATGCCGCCTTGAGGTCGGCTAGGTCAATGCACCTATAACCCCAGCTGTTCCTCACCCCAGGTTTTCATCGCTATGAGGATAGGGACGAAACTTTCGCCCTGCTTGGTGAGCACGTATTCCACGTTGGGAGGGACCTGGCCGTGGTCGATGCGCTCGAGCATGCCGTCGATCACCAGCTCGCGCAGCTGCCTGGAAAGCGTTGACTCGCTGATGGTGCCGATGCAGCGACGCAGCTCGCCAAAATGGCGCACATCGCGCAACGCTATGTAGAACAGGATCTCTATCTTCCACTTCCCGCCGATCATGCGCTGGATGGTCGATACCGCGCGGCAGCGTTCGATTTCTTGACCTGTTCGCCTTGCCAAAGCCCACTCCCCCGTTCGCCAGCCAGGTACTCCAGAAAAAGACAGTACTTCAATTCGGAAATCTTCTTTTGCATGATACCAGCCAACAAGAAGCAAGGCGCAACACAGCGCCGCCCCGCTTCGCACGACCCGATTGGAGGCATCATGCACTACACCGGTACCATATGGCGACCACCCTACGAATGGGATTCCCTTTTGCTCGAAGCGACCGCCGGCTGTACCCACCGCGCATGCAAGTTCTGCACGCTTTACGATGAGCTGCCCTTCAAGTTCCGCGGGCCCGATATGGGCGCCATCGAGTTCGACCTGCTGGAAGCACAAACGCTGCGCACAAGTCCCGATGCCCCCATGATGGCGCGCCTGCTCGGCCAAGCGCGGCCGGAAGGCATCAGGCGCGTATTCCTCACGGGAGCGAACCCGTTTGCACTACCCGCGGGAAAACTGCTGGAAATCGCCGGCATGATCCACCGCTACCTGCCCAGCGTCGAGACCATCGGCTGTTTTGCGCGCATCACCGACTCGCTGCGCAAAACCGACGGCGACCTCAAGCGTTTGCGCGAAGCGAGCTTCACCAGGCTCACCATCGGCGTCGAGACCGGCGACGATGATGCGCTGCGCTTCATGCGCAAGGGCTACACCTCGCGCGACATCCTGGAGCAATGCCGCCGCCTCGAGACGGCGGGCATCGACTACTCGTTTTTCTACCTCGTGGGAATCCACGGCAAAGGGCGCGGCATCGCAGGTGCGAAAACCTCGGCCGCCGTGTTCAATCAGCTGCACCCGTTCCTCATTGGTCCCAACATGCTCACCGTGTTCCCAAATTCGGAACTGGCGCGGGAAATCGAATGCGGCGCTTGGCGGGAATGCAGCGAGCACGAGAAGTACCGCGAAATCCGCGCACTCGTGGAGCAGCTTGACGTTCCCACCCAGATTGCCCTCATGGGCGCGTCGAACGCCTTCTTTCTGGAAGGTGATCTGCCTGCAGCAAGCCTCGCTTGCTTTCCGAACTCGACGACATCCTGCAAAGGTGCGACGAGAACGACTTGCGCCGCTACCGCGAGAATTTGCCCTCGCTCTGACGCGCGCTCGGCGTGAGGGGCTGCGCCGCGTGACCTTGACGTCCGGAAAAACGTCTGGAGTCCTCGATGGCTAAAGCTGTTCTTAAAACAATCCCTGGTTATGATTCGTGTGCTTTTATCATTTCCTCTAAGAATTGCTCGGGATGCTCTCCCGCCAAACCGCCATGACCGAGCTCGGTGAATATCTTGTATTTGAACGGGTAACCTTGTGCTTCTAACGCTTCGAGTTGCGATGAAAGCTTTTTATCTACCGTTCCTTTGATGCCATACCAAAGGTGCATATCCGTTCTTTTGAATCTTTCTTGGCTGACATTATCCCACCGCAACGCACCTACCGCCATATCGTGCAGCGGTTAAGACAAGCCCGGGGATCAGACGATGGAGATGCCACGGCTGCGTCGCGAATCGCGGTATTGATTCAACTCATAAGCAAGCCACCTGAGACTACTCACTTTGTTTACCGACAACGAAGTCCTATGACCTGGGGTTTTACAAACGGTGCGCGAGCCGCCCGCGTTGATTCACTTACGATTGCAGCTGGCGGCTTGCATGCTAAAGGACGGTTGAGTTTCAAAGCGGGCGTTTTCGGCGCTATTGAGTCTCCAAAGGCAGCTCGCCGCGCACTTTGGGACAAAAACAAAAAATCAAAGCCCTGAGTTTGAAATAAGTTTTTGAAGTTGTCCCAGCTTTTGTCCCCAGAGCCGACGAAACGCGACATGGCGTCACCTGACGGCACTCGGCTCGAGACGGCACCGAAGACTGGGTGTAACTGGAATGACGGGACGGCAGAACTGAAGCCATCGAGTGGGAATAATACACAGTAAAAAGTGTATTAGTTATACCGAGTGATTTGAGGTTTTCTGGAATGTGATTTAGTTCACCCAGTTTCCCCCGAAAAGGTACACGAATAAAGAAAACCGCAGCTCAAACACTGTAAAGGCTAGGTAGAATCGAGTTTCAACCTAGCCTTTTTCGTTATGTTTGTTAGAGCTGAAGCGCACTGGTTAAATCCAGTGCGCTGAGTTTGTGGCAATGTTTTAATTGATTTATTTTATTCTGAGAATGACTTTTCCCAGTCTTCGTCTGTGAATGACACTTCTTCATTCATCAAGTCACCACCGACTACCAATCTTGTCATCGTCGAACGCCCGGGAACGCACAGCGTCAATATCTCGCCATCGCCGAACGCTTTGGAACGAATGGGGCGATTGCTGCCGCGGCGAAGCGCTCGGGGATAAGCCTCGGAGGCATCGTGCCAGCTCGCCGCGTGCCATTTGAGGCGAGGCGGAGGCGATCCGACGAGGCGGAGCGCCTCCGCAGGGGCTGCCCGCGCAGCTAGCTCTGCCGTTCGCGCCTGCGTTTGAGGAAAACGCAGGTCGCCGCACCCGCCGCGAGCACAGCACCCGCAACAAGCGCCGCAACCGCCCAACCAGACGAATCACCGGTTGCAGCACATGCTACACCCGTTGCCTCGGCATTGGCATCGTCTTCTTGCTCCGCGCCTGAAGCACCGCTCGCACCTGGGTCTGCGGCGGAATTGCCGCCTTCTGAGGTATCGCCAGAAGTAGCACCCGACCCACCAGGCTGTGCTGTTCCGCCGTCTGGATTGCTCAGATCGGAGCCAGGCTTTTGACCAGGATCAACAGGCCCAGGATCAGGACTAGGCTCCTGAGAATCGGCAACCGTCACATTAAGATTCAACCGCTCGCTATAAGCTTCGAAGGCCATGCCTTCTTTGTATGCCGCAATTCGGAATCGCGTATTCTGCGTCACCGGAACAGGAGTCGTGTACTCAACGCGCGAACCGTCTTCAATGCACGGGCACGTGTCGTCGGTGGTGTAGTAGATAGTTGCGCCTTCCGTACTGCAGGAAAGATCCAGAAGAGAGCCCTTCGCAACCTCAATCGAATTCTCCTTCGGCGAAGCTGCATCGAATACGGCGCCGTCAATCGTTGCCACGGGACGCGCGGGCTGCGCCGCATCAGACGTCACACGCACGGCTATCTCCTTAGTAAGATCGGTGCCGCTTGCAGAAAGCTCAAGCGTCGTCATGCCAGGCAATTCGCCTGCCAGCAGGAAGCTCGCCTTGCCCTCTGCGTCGGTCGTGGCCTCAACCCACACGCTTCCGTCCGCATCGCTCTGGAACGCGGCGCCTTTGAACGACGCAAGGCTACCCGATTCCAGCTTCGCAACCACGCGCTGACCAGCCACAGGCGACCCGTCGGCATAGCGCACATATGCGATAACCTGCACCGGCTCGCTGGCATTCTGCTGAAGCACCACAGCGTTTTCGAAATTAGCCACAAGCTGGGAGGGATGTCTGGAAACCGTCAGCTGCTGCGACCAATTCCCCCCCTGCGTTGCCAGAGCCGTGCCCACATAATTCTGCAAGCCCTTTATGGCGAGGTTCACCTGGGACCCTTCAGCAAGCGAGCTTTTCGGGTATATCCGCAGCACGCGAGAAAGCGTGCCGTAGCCATCCGCCTCGGACGCCTCCTGAGGATCAACCCACTCTATGCGTTCGGCGGCAACTCCATCCAGGGTCGCCTCAAGGGAATCCGATGCCTTCATGTACTGGTCGAATGCGATCTCGATACAGTCGGGATCAGCCCAGGCTTCTTGAACATCAGGTGTTTTTGAGGACTCTAGCTTGATGTTCACACCTGTCTGAATCGGAAGCACATTGAGCCACTCGCTCGCCGAATCACGATAGCCGTCCTTGCTTACGCGCACCTGATACTGACCTGTGGGAGTATCCCACGCGAACGAACCATCGCCGCTGGTCGTTTGCGGATTTCGCTGCTCGTACGCCTCAGCGTTCCATTCCTGCTCGGACCCGCCGGAAGCGGAGCCCCTTGCCCACAACGTAGCCGTTGCGCCCTCTACGGGATTGCTCTCCAACGCCTCATACACCACGCCCGATGGGTCGAGAATGACATTCGCACCATAATTGCGGCAGCGAACATCCGACCCATAGAAACGGTCCCAATCGATCGTTTCACGGTATTCATCGTCCTCGCTTTTCTTCTTCCCGGAATTCTTGCATACGCTCATGCGATACGCCGTTGCCTCGGCGTATTCGTTCTTGGCAACGTCAGCCCAAGGAGCGCGCAGCATGTGAGCAGATGTCGAAGCCACATCGGCACACAGCGAAACCTTGGAAACGAAGTTGCCAATAAGTTCGGAATACCCCTGCACTCCCGCAGAACCCGCCGCCCCGAACGAGCCCGAACCATAAAGGCTGCATACTGCCAGCATGGCGTTCAGCGTTGAGGTGCCGCAGCCCCTCATAACATCCGAATAGTTGTTGTCATCTTCGGCAACAAGGTATTCCTTGTATTTCTCGGCGGCTTCAAGCTCGGCATACAACGCGTCGATGCAGCGCTGGCAATCGCTGTCGCAGGGGTTGTACGCACGCCAGTATTTAATGAGCTGGTAGATATTCTCGATGTCCGTTTCGATGAGACGAATCTCGTTGCCGCTGTCAATGAGCGAATTCTTCGCGCTATCCATACCGAAGTAATCGTTAGCCAAGCCGAGCACTCCCGTTACGCCCTTGCCCGTTTGCATCATCTGGTTCGTTCTACCAATTTCCTCCATTTCCTTCTCGAACAGGTTCGCTTTCGCATATGCCTCCATAAGAGGCGAAACCTCACTTACTGGCATATGCTCCATCAAACGTCTGTTGATGATGTTCACGATTGTGATCTTATTCGCTTTATCTAAGCCCTCCGATGCCAGTTCGAGCACCTGACCTCGTGCAATGCTCCACGCTGATGACCACATATCCGCTTCGGCGGCGTCGCTACGCTCATGAGCTTCATCGAAATTTGACGCATAAGTCGTAACACGCGCAGGCGCCTCGACACCCTGGGGTGCCTCTTCTGTCACGCGAGCGGTCATCCCCGAGTAAATCCCAGGCGTTTTGCCGTCTTTACCATTCTTCTGTTCTTCGGTGACGAAGTAATCACCCGTAAAACGACCATTCGTCGAAGAGGATATCTGCTCGCCCTTCGCGTTATCTCCGTCCGAAATGGTTAGCGTATCGCCGCACTCCTTCTTCATGACGTTGTCTATCAGGGTGTAGGGCGAACCCGATTCGCTCGGCGCGCCCACGCCCGATTCGCGACCCAACTTGTCAAGGCCGTTCACGATTGTCTTTTGCGTATTGCGCGCCCATGCGTTTTTCTGCTCAATTTCCTGCTGAACTTCATCGAAGGACTTGCGCGCGATGTCGGTGAGTTTTTGCTCGTTGCCGTTCTCATCGAGAATGACATTGCCGTTGCCGTCCATCAGAATCTCGTCGCCATACCACTCCTTGAGCTCGGCATCGGTGGGAGCCGTCCAGCTGATATCGTCTGGAAGCTTCCCTGTGAAAATAGGCGAATCGATCGAGGCAATCCAGAGGTCATCGTCGGGAGCGAGCGCGGATCCGAAGTCGCGGAAATCAGGGCGCAACGCTTCAATTTCGGCAATGGTGGCCTGTACGTCTTCGCTGCTCGCATCATCTCGCTCGGCGAGCTGCGCTACAACCTCGCCCAAAGCGGCATCGACTTCCTGGGCCTGCTGCTTGGCGGTGTCATCCACCTCAAAGCCCGCCCAGTAGTCCGCCCAGAAGGCACTGTATTGCTGCTGCCTTTCGGCAACCTCATCTTCAATGCGCTTTTTCGCGCGCTCTTCGTAATCTTCATCAAGGTTTGCCTTGTAGGAAAGCGCGAAGTTGCTAAAGCTGTAGCTTTCGGGAATGAAGAGATTCTTCGACTGGAGCAATTCCGAGGAGAGATACCCCTCGCCCTCGTTTTCCTCAAGCAACGCCAGGTATTCTTCGTCTACGTATTCGCCCACGTAACGTGAGCCCTCGTCTCCTTGCGATACAAGGGCAAGAGGTACCGCAACACTTTCCCCATTTGTCAGCTTCGCGTACATCATAAGCACATCGCCGGCGTTGATCTGCGCAGTGGCGTTGTCAACCGTCACATCAAACGTCCAATATGCATTCTTTTTCTTTGGGAGTTGATACAGAACGGTGAGGTTATCGTAGGTCTCTTTCCCATCAACGATTCTTGTTTGGGTTTTGCCCGCATTCGTTATGCTGAACGTCTTGATTTTCGCACCTGGGCGATAGAAGCAATTGAGATGAGCATCAACCTGTTCACTTTTCGCATCAAGTTTTACGTAGTCGCCGAACAGAAGACCTTGGGTGACTTCTTCGGGAATGTCAAATGAAATCTGCGCATGACCAAGCGCGTTCGTATATGCCGTTCCCACCGTTTGGCCAGCAATGGAAAGCTCGATATACGACGAAGGCGCGCCGTACACCGTGGCCTGATTGCCCGTATCTTTTACGCAGTTGTCGGCAACCTTGACCGTCATTCCTCGTGCGAGGAATGACGCATCACCCAAAGGAATGAGCTTATCGCCCGCCTCGAGCGACACGGGAAGCGAGTAAACCTGCTGCTTATCGGGCGTAAACGCAATATAGAGCACATCAGAGGTCGTTTGCGCATCGACATTAACAACCAGGCTGTCCCCATACACCCCACAAGACGCATTACCTGAGCTTTTCAGTGATGCGCTTACGCCGTGATAATCAGCGGAAGGAATGCCGAAGGTGAATTTGAGCGGCATTGGCTTATCGAGGTCATAGGCCACTTCGATTATTGTTTCGCACCCAGCAACCACACCGTCACCCGGGGCTTGTACGCGCGCTGATTTCACCCCCGCATTCTTCAGCAGCTGCTCTTTGTCGTAATCGGGCACGTCGAGCGTCACCTCAGACACTGAATCGTCGGTTATTTCGACTTCGGCTTTCGCGTACGGAACGCCAGAACGCTCCAACACTCCCAGGTTCGATGCAGAGAGCACCGTGTCTGGCTTGCATGCCGCCACAACATAGGTTCCCGCCTTCAGCTTGCCCGTAGAAAGAATCCAATTGGGGTTTTCCTGACCATCTGGCCATACAACCGACGTGTAGCTGTCCACGACGCAACGCGCATTCGCGTCGGTCCCGCTGAAGAGGAATACGCGACTGCGGCCCTCATACGCGGCATTCGTGGACACACGTGCGCTGCCCCATGAAGAAAGGGTTGCCTCGAAACCGCCCCGTTCGCTGCTGTAGGCAACCGTAGTGCCCGTAAGCTTCAGCGAATCGCTGGTCGAAACTTCGAGCGAAAGCCTCTCGAAGTTGCCCTCGTTCGCAAGCGCTTCGGAGAGCACAACAGAATTGCACTGCACGACGTAATCGGCGTCTTCGCCCGAAGCCAGATCGACGTCATCGCGCTTGAGCTTGAACGATAAACCAGGATTGCTCGTAATATTCGTGAGCGCTTCTTCGCCTTCCGCATTCGCGGCGTTCTTTGTATAGACGCTTATCGGGAGCATGCGCTGAGCGGCGATTTTCTTGAAATCAGACGCGGCAATTGTTCCCAAATCCCACGAGGAGCCCATCTGCGATGCGGTGCGCAGGTAGTTTTTATCATAGTACCCAGCAATTTGCACGGTGATGGAACACTCAGTAGCAATTGCTGCGTCGGGACACGTGAAAGATCCGTCTTCGGCTAGCGCCAGTTTCTTCAATGCGCCGTTTTGCTCCATAACTACCGACACGTCGCCGGGAGCAGCGCCTTCAGGAAGTTCAACTTTGCCGGTAACCGTGACAACCGACGATTCATCGTCGAGCCATACGTAGTTATAGTGCTTGGAGGATTCGGTATCCTGCTGCGAAAGGCGGTACGGGTCAGAATCGGTGCCGTCGCTCTTCTTCTTGTAGGCATACACAGTTGTACCGTCGTCGAAGGGGAGAGAAGGGTCGTCTTGGTCGCTGTCGTACTGGCTGCCAAAACGAATGTCGGGATTGTCGAACCGCACCTTCAGAGCGCCGCACGTCGTAAACGCTCCGCCGTCAAGGTATTGAAGCGATTTTGGAAACTCAATCAGGTCCTGCTTCGCAAGGCCGTTACAATTGGTAAATGCCCCGCCCGCAATGCACTCAATGCCCTCTTCGAATTGCAAGTCGGTCAAAGACGCATTTGTGCCATCCTGCATAAACGCATCCATGTTGATCTTTTTGACGAAGCTGAGGATTGAAAGCGAGCTAAGGCGATTGTATTCGAAGCCGAAGTCGCCAATGTACACATCATGGCTGCCGTCAAACAGATCACGGAAGTTGGCGGACGTAAGACCAGCATCGCCCTCGGCAATAACCACGTCGCGCTCCGCGCCGTCAGTTGTACCGCTGTAGTTTTTTTCAATGTAGGCATACACCTCAGCATCGTGCAGGGGGTTTGGCTGCGGCCAGTCGACCGCAAAGCTCCACCCCGGCTGGTCCCAGTAGCCATTGTCTTGGATGAGCGTACCTGCCCACATCTTTTTACCCTCGCAGCCGACTTTCGTTTTCCAGCGCTTGGCTGTCTCGGTTTTGTCGACGTTGCCCTCGCTGTCTACCATAACGTGTTTGTCGTAGTTGTCCAAGCCAAGCAGCGACTGCGCATCCACACCTTGCTTAAAGGGGTTCGGACCTGCTTCGGGGTCGTCGGCGGGAGTAGCGGCGTCATCCTGCGCAGCAGCTGCGTCAGCGCTTGCGCTTGCGCTACTGCCCTGCGCGGAAGCTGCATCGCGAGCGGCGGATGGAGCCGAATCGGAGCCGGCCTCTTCGCCATTTTTGTCAGAAGCCGCCCCAGGCTCGTTTCCTTCGAAAATGACGGCAGCATCGATAGCCGTGCTGCTTTCGGGAATGGCCACCTTCTGCGAATCGGGGGCATCGGTGCCGTTGGCCATGCCTACGGCTCCAGTGTTCGCAGCATCGTCTGATGCGCTGGCAACATTCGCCGCAACGCCAGCTTCGCCCTGGGCAACATCGGCTATGCCAAAGCTAGGAACGAGTCCTATTGCAAGCACCAGCGAAAGCATGCACGCACATGCCCGTCTTCCTCTTGCGCGCAATGTCATCCGCTTTTCCCGACGCGTGGCATTTCGTTTCATAGCAGCGTCCTTCTCTTTTTGATTTTGCTGATAGTTCACGCTAATCTTTGCGCTAATGAGAAAGGAATTCCTAGGTTCGTATATGCGAACCCAGGATTCAACTGGGACAATGATCCTGTTCGTATAGTTGGCTCCGTCTAGCAAGGTCAAGATCGCAAGCGCATAACGCGCCAGGAAAGCATCAGCTGCAGAAAAAAAGAGGTGCTCCTATAGTTCCGTCAAGAGGGATTCGCCCTTTCGATGGGCGTTTTCGGCAATGCTGACGCAGGCCCTGCCGGGCCTGCGATCTCCGCCGGCCGTTAGGCTGCGTACGGAACCTTGTCCCCCGTGATCGCGTAAATCGCCTCGAGCCGCTTCCTCGCCGCAGCCATGAGCTCGAGGGTCGCCGGGTCCGAGAGGCCGGCTTGCGCCTCGAATTCCGGGCACGATTCGAGCAATATGCTGCGGAGCCTGTATTAGCGACGGAAGCATCGTAGTTGGCGGGCTGTGCGGCGTCGACGCCGAGGCATCGGACTGCCGCCCCGCATTTACATGCGGCTGCTGCGTCTCATTTTCGAGAGCTATCAGTTAAACGGGCGACTTCCCGAAAAGGAAGGCTTCATCCTCTAATCACACCTGTACCCCAAATCGCGAACTCGGTTCGACTCATGGGCAAACCACCTGAGACTACTTTCTTTTCCTGTCGATGACGCAGACCTGCGACCTGCGGTTTTGCGAACGACGAGCAAGCCACCCGCGTTGATTCACTTACGATTGCGGCTGGCGGCTTTCAGGCTAAAGGACGGTTGAGTTTCAAAACGGGCGTTTTCGGCGCTATCGAGCCTCCAAAGGTGGCCCGCCGCGCACTTTGGGACAAAGCAAAAACTCAAAGCCCTGAGTTTGAAAAAAGTCTTTGAAGCTGTCCCGGCTTTTGTCCCCAAAGCCGATGAAACACGACATGGTGATACTTGACGGCACTCGGCTCGAGACGGCACCGAAAACTGGATGCAACTGGAATGACGAGACGTCAGAATCGACGCCACCGAGTAGGAGTAGCCGAAAGGTTTTTTGAAGCGTCGAATTTCCATTCGCTGGGTACCGCAGAGTGTCGCAGCGTACGGAAGAAACGCAAAGCCCCCAGCAACTTGGGAGAATAAATGAAATGAGACGCCCCCGATTTCCACTTGGAATCGGGGGTATTTTCTATGCTTTTGACCTGCTGTTTTAGGAAGATTGACTCCTAAATCAGGGCTGCCAGTGGCAGCGTGAGAGTAATCTAGGGGTGGCGGTTCTGCCCGCTGCCGTCCCGTGCTGATTCCGGCTTGCGAGGCGATTCTGCTATCCTGCGAGTTGAAAAGGTTCCACCCCGGCGACAAGAGCTCCCCTGCTCTTCCGCGAACAGCGGATAGCCGGGGTGGTCGTTTGTTAGTAGTACTTTTTGAACGATAAAGTTACCGTGATAATCAAGCGGTTGACTGCCGTTGCCTAAGCAGTCTTGTCATATCGTTGCCACAGTCCCCGGCGCAGTGCGCAGCTCCTGCCGAATCTTCCGAAAGCGTTCCGGGACTTCGGCAAGTTCCATCTTCTGCGGGGCATCGACCGTACCCGCTTCCTTCGCCGTTTCGTAATACCAGCACTTGTAATCCACCATCTCCATGGTGTGCTGCAATTCCGCCATCTGCTGTTTCAGAACTTCTTGTTGGCGCCGGAACATAGCAAGGCGCAAATCGATGGTGTCATCTCCTTGCAGCGCCATCTCGATGTACTGCCGGATGTCCTTGATGGACATCCCGGCTTTCTTCATGCAGCTGATCACCTGCAGCCATTCGATATCCGATTCCCGGAACATGCGAATGCCACCGGAGGAGCGCTCCACGAAGGGCAGCAGCCCCTCCTTGTCGTAGTAGCGCAAGGTGGACGCCGCAACCCCCAGCAGCTTCGCCATTTCCCCCACCGTATAGACCATCTGAAAACACCTCCGAATTATTCCAGAATCCCCTTGACTTAAAGTTAACTTCAAGTTCTAGGATGCACATGAAGTTCAAAGGAAGCATGCTTCCAAACAGAATGTTTGTCAATCATAAGGAGGGGGATCGAACGTGAACAGGCCGTATGTTTTCTGCCACATGATGTGCGCTTTGGACGGGAAGATCATGGGCGATTACATGGGAACGCCACAGGGCAGAGCGGCGGGCGATGCGTTCTACGACATCGCCTTCGGGGAAGAGCCCTTTTACCATCACCAGGGCTGGCTGTCCGGCAGGGTGACAACGGACGACAACTTCACCTTCTACAGGAAGCCGGACCTGGACGAAGATGCGCCGGCCGTTCCGGCAGGTGATTTCATCGCGCAGCCGGACTTCGGAATGTTCTATGTCTCCGT
>PPYE01047581.1_pt1 | contig 13962 bp, 8 predicted proteins | sample 1559881 | NCBI WGS metagenome assembly PPYE01 (sample SAMN08240022, study PRJNA423297) | Human gut metagenome, whole genome shotgun sequencing project.
AGCGAAGCGAGTATGTTGGCATTAAAGAATTTAGAAAGTCTAATAATCTGTATGAAGTTTTGAATGTATAATTTTATAAAGAGTACAAATAATCGTCGAACAGTTTGTTCGGCGTTTTTGTTATACAGAGGAATACATATGACATTACAACAACTACATCAGGTAATTACAATTGCAGAAAGTAAATCTATGAATGAGGCAGCTAAGAAACTTTTTGTTTCACAGCCCAATCTTTCGTCCGTTGTGAAGGAGTTGGAGGAAGAAGCAGGAGTGACCATTTTTGTGCGTTCCAATCGTGGAATTGTGATTACGCCGGAGGGTGAAGAATTCTTAGGCTATGCCAAGCAGGTGGTCGAACAGTATCGGCTTCTGGAAAAGAGATATATGGATGGAGAGGTAAAAAAGAAATTTTCAGTATCCATGCAGCATTATTCCTTTGCGGTGAAAGCATTTGTAGAGATGGTGAAGTCGGTAGGAATGGAAGAATATGAGTTTGCGATTCATGAGACACAGACGAACCAGGTCATAGAGAATGTCCGTAGCATGAAGAGTGAACTGGGAGTTTTGTTTTTGAGTGAATTTAATGAGGCTGTATTGCAAAAGCTATTTAAGGAAAATGGCCTGATATTTGAAGAGTTATTTAGCTGTGACACATATGTTTACATGTGGCGGGAACATCCGCTGGCAAAACAAAGTATGATATCTATGAAACAGTTAGAGGATTATCCTTGTCTTGCTTTTGATCAGGGAAAGAACAATTCTTTTTATTTTTCTGAAGAGATGAAAAGCACATATGAATATAAGCGAATCATCAAGGCGGATGATCGTGCGACCATGTTAAATCTCATGGTGGGATTGAATGGATACACATTATGTTCAGGTATTATTTCCGAAGAAATTAATGGGGATGATTATGTGGCAATTCCGCTCAAAGAGTCAGAAAAAATGCGGATTGGTTATATTCGACATAAAGGAACGAATCTGAGTCGTTTAGGGGAAATTTATCTGCAGGAATTGCGTAAAAATGGGAAAACGATTAAATAAATAACGGATAAAATTTGATAAAAATACTTGATATTGTGGTTAAACAGGCATCTTTTTAGCTAAAATGCATAGTATGATGAATGAGAAACTTCAAATTCAATCAAATATAGTATATTTGGAATGCATGATGGGTCAATATCTGTCGAAATGCTGCAAAATCCGTCAAAATACAAGTATTGTGTACGTTTGACATATGGAAACAAAAGTGGCATAATCCACAATAATGTAGTAAAACATTAGGAGTTGTTTAATTAGAAAGTAGGTGTTGAATTATGTATGAAACAGTAAAAGTAATTCGATTATCAGACATGAAAGATGTAAAGGATTTTGTTCGGGCTGCAGGAGATTGTGATTTTGATATTGACGTAAAATACAACCGGACAATCATTGATGCAAAGTCATTGCTTGGAATGATTGGTTTGGGATTGCAGAATGATCTTCAGGTATGCTATGGTGGAAAAAACGAGAATTTCGAGAATCTGGTCGATAAGTTTTCATTAGCATAAAGCAAAAAGATAAATAAAATAGAACAAATGAATATAGAAGAAATTCTATTCTGAAAGTATTCGGAGTAGAATTTCTTTTTTTATGCAATAGGTAACACAAATGATATAATAATAAATGCTATAATATTATAATATTTAAGAAAGAACAGGAAATGGAGATAGAATTAGTTCGATGGAAAAGGTGACGGAATCCGGCATACAGGAACTGCATATTTCGGTGCGAAATCTTGTGGAGTTTATATTGCGAGGTGGAGACATTGATAATAGAAGCAGCCGTATGGTGCAGGAGGCCATGTTAGAGGGCGGTAAAATTCATAGGAAAATTCAAAATAGCATGGGAAGTTCCTACACAGCGGAAGTTCCATTGAAGATAGAACGAATCGAAGAATCGTACGTTCTTGTGGTAGAGGGCAGGGCCGACGGAATCGCTTTTGGAGAATTTGTTGCAGACGAACCGGCAAAACAAATAGAAGAACAGAGACTGCTTGAGAAACAAAAGGATGAAATGCAAATTGGGGAGCAGCTTTGGTATATCGACGAAATCAAAGGCGTGTACCGGAATCTGGCATCCATGGAACAGCCGGTATATGTACACAAGGCGCAGGCGATGTGTTACGCGTACATATATGCTCTGCAAAATCATCTGGATCGCATCGGTGTGCAGATGACATATTGCAATCTGGATACGGAAGACATACGGTATTTTCGGGAGATTTGGGAATGGGAAGATCTTTACGACTGGTTTGAGCATTTGATTGCGGAATATAAGAAATGGGCGGACTGGCAGATTGCCTGGCGCCAAAAAAGGCAGGAGAGCATTGCACAGCTGGAATTTCCGTATCCTTACCGGGAGGGACAACGTAAGCTGGTGGCGGATGTGTATCGGACGATTATACGGCGAAAGACGCTTTTTATCCAGGCACCTACAGGAGTCGGTAAGACAATTTCCACAATTTTTCCGGCTGTAAAAGCAGTGGGCGAGGGACTGGCAGACCGCATTTTTTATTTGACGGCAAAGACGATCACGGCCACGGTTGCGAAAGAAACATTTCAGATTTTAAGGGAACATGGATATCAGGCGAAGATTATTCAGCTGACAGCAAAAGAAAAGTTGTGCATGTGTGGGGAAGATGGCACGGAGGCGTTAGAATGCAATCCTGTGAATTGTCCGTATGCGAAAGGACATTATGACCGTGTGAATGATGCGGTGTATGATCTGTTGCAAAATTCGGATTTGTTTACACGCGAGGAAATATTGGCGCAGGCACAAAAGTATCAGGTGTGTCCGTTTGAGATGAGTCTGGATGTGGCCACCTGGGTGGACAATATATTGTGCGATTATAATTATGTGTTTGATCCAAATGTGTATTTGAAGCGCTTTTTTCAGGAGGGAATCAAAGGCGATTACATTTTTCTGGTGGATGAGGCGCATAATCTGGTGGACCGGAGCCGGGAGATGTACAGCGCGCAATTATATAAGGAAGACATGCTTGCAGTCAAACGAATCATGAAGCCGCACAATTTCATGATTGCGAAGACTTTGGACAAATGTAATAAAGCGATGCTGGAGTTTAAGCGTGTGTGTGAGACGTATGAAGTGCATGAAAGTGTGGGGGTGCTGACGTTTCATCTAATGCGGCTTGCTTCGCAACTGGAAGAATTTTTTGAAAAACCGCGCGAATTTCCAGAGAAAAAGGAAGTGTTGGACTTTTATTTTGAAGTGCGCAATTTCCTTAATATATATGAACTTGTGGATGAGCATTATGTCATTTACACGCAGATGGAAGAGGACGGGCGTTTTATGATTAAGCTTTTTTGCGTGGATCCGTCGCTGAATCTGCAGAAATGCATTGACAAGGCAAATGCCACGATATTTTTCTCCGCGACACTTCTTCCGATTAATTATTACAAACAGATTCTTTCGACGAAAGAAGACAATTATGCGATATATGCGGAGAGTACCTTTGCGGAGAGCCAGCGGTTGCTCGCTTTTGCGCCGGATGTAAGTACGAAATATACCAGGCGGGGACCGGCGGAGTATATGCGTATCGCGCAGTATATACAGGCGGCTGTAGAAGGCAAAGAGGGAAACTATATGGTGTTTTTCCCTTCTTATAAAATGATGCAGGATGTATATGAGGTGTTTTACCGTTTAGTGGAGGGCGAGGCGGCTATAGATGGCAGATATGGCAGAGACGGGAAAAAGCAAATTCTGGAAATTTGTATGCAGACCAGCAATATGCAGGAACAGGAACGCGAACAGTTTCTGCAGATGTTCGAACAGGAGCGGGATGGAAGTCTGGTTGCTTTTTGCGTGATGGGGGGAATTTTTTCGGAAGGAATCGATTTGAAAAATGATAAACTGATCGGAGCCATCATTGTGGGAACAGGATTGCCACAGATCAGCAATGAGCGGCAGATTTTGAAAGATTACTATGATGAGCGTGGAGTGTCGGGCTTTGATTATGCGTTTCGTTATCCGGGAATTAACAAGGTGCTGCAGGCAGCGGGACGCGTGATCCGGACGCAGGAAGATCGAGGAATCATATTGCTGCTGGACGAACGGTTCCTGCAGGCAGATTATGTGCCGCTTTTTCCAAGAGAATGGCGGGAACGCAAGGTGTGCAATTTAAAGCAGATGAAGGAAGAAGTAGAAAGATTCTGGAAAGAAGTAAAGTAGAAATTATGGAGAAAACAATAAAAAACCGGGTGCATCAGAACAGTGATGCATCCGGTAATAATTTGAGAAATTCTTCGGTGGATGCGGATATGGGCAGCGTTGTGTTGGCGGATACAACAATCTGTCGTGTCGGCATCTTTTCTTTTGTGCGAAGAACAAAGAGATCATTGGATTCACGTGAGAGACAGAAGTCCGGGATGAAAGCAATGCCGAGGCCAATGCGGGCCATATCAATCAGCAGGTCATTGCTGCTTAACTCGACCTGGGGAATCAGTTCAAGCTGATGCTGCAAAAACAGGTTGTGCAGAAACTCACTGGTGGTACTGTTGCGGTCAAGCATCATGATCGGATACTGCTGTAACTCCTCGAACGGAATCTCCTGTTGCTTGAGGTTAAAGTATGCAGGGTTTGCGATAAACACATCGGAAAAATTACATACCGTCTTTTGAATGTATGCATGATTCAGATGAGAATTCGGAAAGTTTGTCACAATCAGATCGACTTTACGCTGCTCTAAAAGATTTACACACTGGATAGAAGTCGCATTCGTGATTTTGATCGGAACGTTCGGGAACGCCTTATGAAACTGCTTTAAATAAGGAAGCAGAAAGTAGCGGCAGATCGTATCGCTTGCGCCGATATGCAACTGTCCAAGACCGAGTGTACCGGAATCTAAAAGCTGGCTTTCACCGCGGGAAATCAGATTCATAGCAGGCTCCACATGTTTTAAAAGAAGAGAACCGGCCGGAGTCAGCTGCACTTTTTTGGTGCTTCGGATAAAAAGTGACTGCCCCAGTTTTTTCTCCAATGTCTTGATCGACTGGCTGACGGCCGATTGCGAAATGAAAAGCTTCTTGCTGGCATCCGAAAAGGACAGCGAAGTAGCTACATAATAAAAGACTTTGTATAGTTCATAATTGATATCCATGAGAATCCCCTTTGTGATTATTTATAACATATTATACTTATTATAAGACCTACTAATAAATGTGTCAATTTAGAATTATAAATTAAGGATTCCATAAGAAAATTTGTGTAAATTGAACGAGGTAAAAAATCGTTGTATAAGGTACAATAAGAGAGTATATTGCAAAAAGAAAATTGAGGAGAAAAGACATGAAAGAAAAGTTACAATTTCCACAGGCAGTACGCCGGATTTTTTGCGTACTGTTAGCACTTGTAATGCTTGTAACGGTAGTGGCGCAGCCACAGGAGACGTATGCAGCAAGCAAGAATCCTTACTATATTCGTATCAACCGTCAGCAGAACTGTGTTACGATTTACAAATTAGACAAGAAAGGAAAATATACGATTCCGGTCAAGGCGATGGCTTGTTCGGTTGGTGTGAACAATGCGACGCCGACAGGAACATTTCCCCTGTCTACCAAATACCGCTGGCATGCGCTGATGGGATCTGTATATGGACAGTATTGTAGCAGAATCACAGGTGGGGTTTTGTTCCATTCGGTATTTTACAGCACGACAAATCCGGGCACGCTTGCATACAATTCCTACAATCGTCTGGGAACGACTGCGTCCCATGGATGTGTGCGCCTGAACGTTGCAGATGCAAAATGGATCTATGACAATTGCCCAAGCGGAACACTTGTAAATATTTATGATTCGAACAATCCGGGACCACTCGGAAAACCTACACCGGTGAAGATTGATGTCAATAGCAAATACAGAGGCTGGGATCCGACTGATCCGAATGAGAACAACCCATGGAGAAAGATGGCTCCAAAGATTACCGGCACCAGAAATATTACCGTAGAGCGTCTTGCAAAAGCACCAAATATGAAAAAAGGTGTAACAGCAACCGATTATAAAGGGAAAACGGTCAAAGTAACCATGTCTGGCAAGATCAATATGAAGAAAGCCGGCAAATACAGAATTACATACAAGGCAAAGGATTCTCTGAGCAATGTGACAACCAAATATAGCTACGTAACGGTAAAGGATACCAAGAAGCCGGTTGTCAAAGCAAAGAAGAAAACACTTACCATCAAGGGAAATCTTTCCGAGAAAAAGCTGATGAAGCTGATTCGCCAGAATGTGAAAGCAACAGACAGCAAGGAAAAATTATCCAGCAAGTATGTAACCGTAAATGCAAAGACATTGCTGAAGGCAATGAAGAGTAAGAAGTACGGCACATATAAGGTAACTGTGGTTGCAAAAGACAAGGCCGGAAATAAATCCAAGAAGATTACCATCAAGGTGAAATATGTAAATGTAAATCCAAATCCGAAACCAGGTAAGCCGGACGACAACAAAACGGATGATAATAATAAGGATGACAACCAGAAGCCGGACGACAACAAAACAGATGACAGTACCAAAGATGACTCCAGCACCGGAGACGACACAAACGAAGATGGTACAAACAAAGATGACACAGGCAAAGATAACACAGACGAAGACAACACAAACCAAGACAATACAAGTAAAGACAACACAACAAACAGTTCCGACACAACAAACGGAACACAAGAGTAATTAACAAAAAGCCACAGCAGGGCAGAAACAGAATTTTGCCCGCCTGTGGCTTTTTACCGTATCAGGTGTTTGTTGGCCGGGGCGTAAACAAAAAATATTATAAATAAGACTTGGTAATAAACATAGTTAGTTATATTAATTTTACTAATTGTGATAAATAAGATATACTGTTCACATAGCGTAATACGTCAGAAATTTTACAGACAGAATAAGGAGGACCATTTCATGGGCAACGTACGTCGTGTATATGTAGAAAAGAAACCAGACTTTGCAGTGAAGGCAAAGGAACTGAAGCATGAGGTAAAGCATTATCTTGGAATCGCAGCAGAAGGAGTTCGTGTGCTGATTCGCTATGATGTGGAAAATGTATCAGATGATACTTATAAGAAAGCATTGCAGACAGTATTCTCTGAGCCTCCGGTTGATGATATATATGAAGAAGAGTTCGATGCAAAGGGCGGCAAAGTATTTTCCGTTGAGTTCTTACCGGGACAGTTCGATCAGAGAGCCGATTCCGCAGAGCAGTGTGTGAAGCTTTTGAATGAGGAAGAGGAGCCAATCATCCGCAGTGCAACCACTTATGTGATCAGTGGAGATATTACCGAGGATGAATTAGAGGCCATCAAGAAGTACTGCATCAATCCGGTAGACTCCAGAGAGACCGGCGCACAGAAGCCGGAAACATTGGTGCAGAATTTTGAGGAGCCGGCAGATGTTGCTATCTTTGACGGATTTATCGATATGGCAGAGGCACAGTTAAAGGAATTATATGATTCATTGAATCTTGCCATGACATTCAAGGATTTCCTTCATATCCAGAATTACTTCAAGGGTGAAGAGAAGAGAAATCCATCCATGACAGAGATCCGCGTGCTCGACACATACTGGAGCGATCACTGCCGTCATACCACATTCTCAACAGAACTTAAGAATGTCAAGTTCGACGAGGGCTTTTATCAGGCACCAATCAAGAAGACATATGAGGATTACCTCAATACACATAAAGAAATGTACAAAGGCCGTGACGACAAGTTTGTCTGCCTGATGGATCTGGCACTTCTTGCAATGAAGAGACTCAAAGCAGAAGGAAAGTTAGACGATCAGGAAGAGTCTGACGAGATCAATGCATGTTCCATCGTCGTACCGGTAGAAGTAGATGGAAAGACAGAGGAGTGGCTTGTAAACTTCAAGAACGAGACACATAACCATCCGACAGAGATCGAGCCATTCGGTGGCGCAGCAACCTGTCTTGGTGGAGCAATCCGTGATCCGTTATCCGGACGTACTTATGTATATCAGGCAATGCGTGTGACAGGAGCCGCAGACCCTACCGTATCTGTAAAGGATACACTTGAAGGAAAGCTTCCACAGAAGAAAATCGTTCGCGAGGCAGCCAGAGGATACAGTTCTTATGGTAACCAGATCGGACTTGCAACCGGATATGTCAAGGAAGTATATCATCCGGATTATGTAGCAAAGCGTATGGAAATCGGAGCCGTCATGGGTGCAGCACCTAGACGTGCCGTACAGAGACTGACTTCCGATCCGGGAGACAAGATCATCCTTCTCGGAGGACGTACCGGACGTGACGGAATCGGTGGAGCAACCGGATCTTCCAAAGCACACAATACAGAGTCTACTTCCGTATGTGGCGCAGAAGTACAGAAAGGTAACGCACCAACCGAGCGTAAATTACAGAGATTATTCCGCAGAGAAGAAGTCAGCCACATCATCAAGAAATGTAATGACTTCGGAGCAGGCGGTGTGTCTGTTGCAATCGGTGAATTAGCAGACGGACTTCGTATCGAATTAGATAAAGTTCCAAAGAAATATGCCGGACTTGACGGAACAGAGATCGCAATCTCTGAGTCCCAGGAGCGTATGGCTGTCGTTGTAGCACCACAGGATGTGGAGCAGTTCCTGGCATATGCAAAAGAAGAAAACTTAGAGGCAACCGAGGTTGCAGTTGTTACCGAGGATCCTAGACTTGTCCTTGAGTGGAGAGGCAAGGAAATCGTAAATATCTCCCGTGCATTCCTTGATACCAACGGAGCACATCAGGAAGCAGACGTTGAAGTAGAGATGCCGGTAGAGGCAGACAACTTCTTCAGGAAAGTTGAGCTTCCAAAGGTAGCCGATGCAGTAGAAAAAGGCGATAACAAAGCAGCATGGCTTGCAATGTTAGGTGACCTTAATGTATGTTCCCAGAAGGGACTCGTGGAGATGTTCGACGGTTCCATCGGAGCAGGCAGTGTATACATGCCATATGGTGGACGTTATCAGCTGACCGAGACACAGAGCATGGTTGCAAAACTTCCGGTTCTCAAAGGAAAATGTGATACTGTGACGATGATGTCTTACGGATTTGATCCATATTTATCATCCTGGAGTCCATACCACGGTTCCGTATATGCCGTACTTGAGTCACTTTCCCGTATCGTGACAGCCGGCGGCGATTACAAGAAAGTCCGTTTTACATTCCAGGAGTACTTCCGCAGAATGAACGAGGATCCAAAGCGCTGGAGCCAGCCGTTCGTAGCACTCCTTGGTGCATACGATGCACAGATCGGATTCGGACTTCCATCCATTGGTGGAAAAGATTCCATGTCCGGAACCTTCAACGATATTGATGTACCGCCAACACTCGTATCTTTTGCTGTTGATGTGGCAAAAGAACAGGATGTCATCACACCGGAATTAAAGAAAGCCGGAAACAAACTCGTACTGTTTACCATTGATAAGAATGAGTATGATCTGCCGGTATATGAGAAAGTTATGGCATTGTATGACAGTATCCATACACTGATCGGTGAGGGTAAGATTTTATCCGCATACGCTTTGGACGGAAAGGGACTGGCAGCAGCAGTCAGCAAGATGGCGTTCGGTAACAAGTTAGGTGTCACCGTAGAAGACAGTGTCAGCGCAGATACCTTATTTGCACCGGGATTCGGTAATATCGTAGCAGAAGTATCCGAGGATGCGCTTGCTGCTGTATTGGAAAAAGTTCCGGGTGCAGCAGTCGTTGCAACCGTAAACGATACACAGAACTTCAATTACAAAGACATGTCTATCAGTATGGAAGAAGCACTGAACACATGGACAGGTACTTTGGAGCGTGTATTCCCAACCCGTGCAACCGAAGAAAAAGAAGAAGTAAAGACAGATGTATTCGACACAAAAGAAATATACATCTGCAAGAATAAAGTAGCAAAGCCAACCGTATTCATTCCGGTATTCCCGGGAACCAACTGTGAGTACGATAGTGCAAAGGCATTCGAGAGAGCCGGCGCAAATACAATTGTTAAAGTATTCAAGAACCTGAGTGCAGCAGATATCCGTGATTCTGTCGATGAGTTCGTCAAGGCAATCGATCAGTCACAGATCATCATGTTCCCGGGTGGATTCTCCGCAGGTGATGAGCCGGAGGGATCTGCAAAATTCTTTGCAACTGCATTCCGCAACGCAAAGATGACAGAGGCAGTCAACAAGCTGCTCACAGAAAGAGACGGACTTGCACTTGGTATCTGTAACGGATTCCAGGCACTGATCAAGCTAGGACTGGTACCATATGGTGAAATCCGCATGCAGACAGAGGATTCTCCAACATTGACATACAACACCATCAACCGCCATATCAGCAAGATGGTTTACACAAAGGTAGTAACCAACAAGTCCCCATGGCTGCAGAAAGCAACTTTAGGACAGACTTACTGCAACCCGGCATCTCATGGTGAGGGACGTTTCGTAGCTCCGAAGGAGTGGTTAGACAAGCTGTTCGCAAATGGACAGGTTGCAACACAGTATGTCAACGAAGCAGGACAGCCAACCATGGATGAAGAGTGGAACATCAATGGTTCCTACATGGCAATCGAAGGAATCACAAGTCCGGATGGCCGTGTACTTGGAAAGATGGCACACAGTGAGCGCCGCGGTGATCATGTAGCAATGAACATTTACGGTGAGCAGGATATGAAGCTGTTCGAGTCCGGTGTAGAGTACTTTAAGTAATTATCACAATAAGTTGTTCTCCAAATAGAAAATACAAAGAGATCTTGTAGAAATGATGCATGTTTCTATGAGGTCTTTTTGTTTATGGGAAAAATTGGAGAAGAAAAATGGAACCCGATTATATAGTATGACACCATTTTTTATTAGCTAAATTTATTGATGAAATCGTACAAAAACGATATAATAATAGTACGAAAAATGGAAAAACTATATTCACTTACAAGAATACTGGAAGTGACAGAGAATGACTTTATAGAAGCTTTAAGATCTTCCATCAGTGACTATGAGGATGCTGTTATTAAATATATGAAAGGGGGAATGTTGGAATGAACAGGATCATGCTTCCAGTCGGAATGAGTAGTTTTACAGAAATATGCCGCAACAACTATTACTACATTGATAAGACAGGTTTGATCCAGGATCTGTTGGAAAAAGATTTTTCATCTGTAACCCTGATTACAAGACCGCGTCGGTTCGGAAAAACACTTGCGATGAGTATGTTGTCGGCTTTTTTTGATATTCGGGGAAAAAATGAAAAATTATTTGAAGGTTTGTATATTGCAACACAGAAAGAATTGTGTAAAAAATGGATGAATCAATATCCGGTTATTTTTTTATCCATGAAAAATATAGATGGACTTCGATTTGAATCAGCCTATGAGATGCTCACCTTAGAAATTGCAGATTTGTACAAGCAACATTCTTATTTACTGGATTCCGATATGATTGATACGGATGACAAAGTTATTTTCAGCAGAATCAAAGAAAATCTTGCTTCGGATGCTGAAATAAAGAAATCACTGCTGTTACTCACCAGAATGATGAAATCCTACTATCAGAAGCCGGTTATTATGCTTCTGGATGAGTATGATGTACCGATTGCAAAAGCAGAAGAAAAAAATTATTATGCGCAAATGCTTGATGTAATCAGTACAATGCTTGGCACTGCTTTGAAGGACAATGAAGCTTTACGATTTGCTGTTATTACGGGATGCCTGCGCATCACGAAAGAAAGCATTTTTACCGGAGCCAACAATTTTGTGACAGATACGATTTCTGACAATCGGTATAATGAATATTTTGGGTTTACCCAATCAGAGGTTCAAACCTTACTTTCCGATACCGGATGTCAGGCATATGCAGAGAAGATACGTGAATGGTACGATGGATATCACTTTGGAGATCTGGATATTTATTGTCCATGGGATGTATTAAACTATATTCGTGATTTACAAAGCGATAATACCGCTATTCCACAGAGTTATTGGAAGAATACGAGTGGCAACACCATCATTCGTTCATTTATTGATTATGCCGGAACAAGTATTACAAGAAAATTAGAAACCTTGTTGGAGGGTGGTTATATTGTTCAGAAAATAGAGGAAGATCTCACGTATGATTATCTACATTCGTCGGAAAATAATCTATGGTCGGTTTTGTATCTTACAGGATATTTAACAAAGGTTTCCGGTTCTGTGGTTATGGGGCTGAGAAACAATGGAGAAGTCGCTCTCACAATACCAAACCTGGAAGTAAAAGAAATCTTTGAGTCAACAATCATGAGATGGTTTGATGACAATGCAAAGATTTGGAATCGCGAGCAGCTGTTTACAGCAGTATGGAATGGTGATGAGCAGAGAATTACGGAGGAATTGAACAAATTGCTTCGCAGAACAATCAGTTATCATGATTATCGTGAAGATTTCTATCATGCATTTCTTGCCGGAATTTTCACGGGAGCTGGATACATGGTCGAATCCAACCGTGAGCATGGGGAAGGACGAAGTGATATTGTTATCTACAATCCGGTGGCAGGACAGGTTGCCATATTTGAAGCCAAGTATACGCACAAACTGGAAAACCTTGCATCGGATTGCGACAGGGCGATCGCACAGATCGATGATCGGATGTATGCGAAAGAATTTGAGGCTGAATACGATCAGGTATTATGCTATGGAATTTCTTTTTTTAAGAAAAGATGCATTGTGAAAAAGAAATAATATAATCAGTTTTATCATTTAACCAATTGCCAAGAATATAGACCTGGTTCGTAATTAGAGAAAAATTATCAAAAGAAGGGCTTATAGAGAGAAGCCGGAGGACACAGAAGGAGTAGATATGGCAAAAGGTAAGAATGTTAACACCAGCAAGAAAACGGTTAACAAGAATCATATGGGCGTCACAAGTATTGCAAACCAGTTAAAGGATATGGCAGGAAGTCTCGAAAGTGATCTGCTTTTCTTCCATATATAATATGTAGAAACCGGTTCAAAATAAAGAGATATGATAGAAAACGAGTCTTTTTTCTGTCAAAATAGCAGGCAAGAGCTCGTTTTTTTCATATGCAGTTGAAATAGTTGTAATTTGTGAAAAAAATCTTAACAACTTAAGAAAATATTAAAAAGTTTTTTCAACAAAAAGCGATTTTTAGGTTGCAAAGACACAATACTTGGTGTATTATTGTCACGTAGAGTAGTTAAAATAGTACTGCTAAAAGAAAAGTACGAGAACTGATTGGCAACTATTGGAGCTATGGAAACTGAAGCTGAAAAGATAGGTTTCAGACAACCTTACAATTACAGATACATACAGAAGCTGAGATCCGTTAGGAGCAGCTTGCTGAATTTGATGCTGAACTATCAATGTTGGATTTAGCTCTACGCGACTTTGAGGGTTCGAGGCTTCAATCGAAAGATTTATGTGTTTGTAGATGATGCTGGCGATGAGTATTTACTCGAGGAGGTCGGCGGAGGCAATTAGCGATGTCGTTGGAACGGATGGATCGTCCGCAGCGAGTCAAAAGTGAAGATGGCTGAACTTAAACGTGTGAGGCAAACAAGTAGAATTCTGATGGAGGTTGATCACAAAAGGAAAGAGAGGAAAAGACATGAAGACATTCAAAAAAGTGTTAGCTTCAACTCTTGCTGCTGCAATGGTTGTTACAGCTTTACCTGTAACTCCTGCAAATGCTGCTGCAGCTCCAAAGCTTAGCACAACAAAGGCTGCCGTATATGTAGGTCAGTCTAAGACAATCAAAGTTACAACTCCAAAGACTTGGAAGAGCGTAAAAGTTAAAGCTACTACAAGCAAGAAGAGCGTAGCAAAAGTTAAGGCTTCTAAGAAGAAGGTTACTGTTAAGGCTGTTAAGGCTGGTACAGCAAAAGTTACTGTTAAGGTAACTGGTAAGAAGTCTGGTAAGGCTGTAAAGAAGACATTAAAGGCTACTAT
>PPYE01433377.1_pt1 | contig 13962 bp, 12 predicted proteins | sample 1559881 | NCBI WGS metagenome assembly PPYE01 (sample SAMN08240022, study PRJNA423297) | Human gut metagenome, whole genome shotgun sequencing project.
ATAGAGATGGCATCTGGCATGGGCGTCCCGGCACAGCTCATCCTCGATCCGCCGCCATTCCTCCTCCGTGTACAGAGGCTTTCCAAAGCAGCCCTCTATATAGAGGAGATCCGCCTTCTGGACAGCCGGGTTCTGGCGGCCCACATCCAGGCCTCTGCGTCCTTCGGCGACCCGGCCCTCCCCGGGGATGACGCCGGTCATGAGGAGCGTGTCCGTGCGGACCAGGCGGGAGGGGAGTCTGCGAAGAAGGAAGCGGCGGAGCTTTTGGCGAAGGCCGGCCAGGACAGAGGGACGTCCGGGGGAGGAGAGGATCGGGAAATATCTGCGGAAGACCTGAAGGGTCCGCTCTCTGATCTCCTGCGCTGTCATGGCCCCATCGTACTGGAGGTCTGCAAAGAGTCGCCTCTCCCAGGGGTTCACAAGGCCCGCCTCCTTTCCCAGGACCAGACGGCACCGGGCTGCCTGGAGAGCGTAGACAAGACTGTTCTGGGCCATCCACTGCTGCCGGGATCGGGACAGCTCCTGGGCGAAGAATGTTTCTGCATGGCGCAGGCGCATTTCGGACAGCACAGGCCGCTGGGCCGATTCCCTCTCATAGGCGCAGCTTTCCAGGGCGACCCAGAGAAGGCCGTCCAGCGTTTCCCGGAGAAAAGAGCGGTTGATCTGGTCAAAGAGCTCCCCCATGATGTCCGGGTCATACCACTTGTGTACATATCCGATGATGGAGTTCATGTAAAAGTCCGGCTCCCCGTCCTGCCAGAAAGCGGTGAAGGAAGGGGTGAAGGAGTAGTCGCCGGCGGCAGTCCATATGATATTTAGAGCCCGCCTCTGAGGACGGGGAAGCTTCTTTTCCTGCATGTTCTGGTATACCGCCTCTCTGCTACGGCCGGAAGATGGCCTGTGCGTCTGTCTTTTTGGAAATCCTGGATGCGATGATATCCCGAACAAGGGACTGCTCGTACTCGTCCGGGGTCTTGTTTGTCAGGCCCATGTCCAGAGCCTGACAGGGGGCCAGCCCTCCCTGCATCATCCGCAGAGCACCGGTGAGTCCCCGCAGATCCAGTACCTTTTCCGTCAGCTCACCGCTCCTGCATTTATCCCTTATATCAATGAAAAGAGAGGTGAACTGCCGGACATAGTCAGGCTTCATGGCGGGAAACTCTCTGGTGAGCAGACGGGAGAGATCCTCCTTTGCGATTTCCGGCATGATAAGGATCATAAAGCGGGAGGAGAGCGCCTCGTTCAGTTCCCTCGTCCCGGCATAGCCGTAGTTCATAGTGGCGATGAACCGGGTGGCGCCGTGGATCCGGATTTTTTTATATCCGGGGATCTGGACAAAGCGGCGGAAGTCCAGGACTGAGTGGAGGACTGCCAGAGCCTCATTCCTGGCCATATTGATCTCATCCAGCACACAGAAGCCTCCCCCTGCGGCAGCCTCGCTGACCGGGCCGGGGCGGAAGGTGACCTCCCCGTTTTTAAATGTGTCTGTCCCCAGCATGGACGCCGCGTCGGCATTGATGTGGAGGGAGACGTTGTATACTGGCCGCCCGAAGGCGGCAGCCAGATTTTCCGCCAGCACGTTTTTCCCGGTGGCTTTGGCCCCCGCCAGGAGCAGGTTTTCGCCGGCCAGAAGAGCCTGGGCAGCCTGTTCCCACACGTTCCTTCCATAATAAAAATAGCGGGGCGTTTTCGCAGCCTCCGTCTCCGGCGCATAGGCTTTCCTGAATTCCTTTATCCCATTGATCACCTGTGGATCGATTTGTTCTTCCTCTAAAAATTTCAGCACAATGGTCCCTCGCTTCCTCATAAAATGACAGGTGTATTATATCACTTTGGTAAAAAAATGAGAAGAATAGTCGGAATACTGAAAAAAATATTAAAATGGATCAAGAGATATTGATTAAAAAAGTTTCTTTACTTTTAAAATTCGCACTGTTATACTAAATTAGTGCGTAAAAGTGTAGTTTATGGAATGAGAAAAAGGAGGGAAACATATGGCAACTTTTATTATCGGTCTCGTGATCCTGTTCGTCGGCGCTGCGCTGTACGGCAAATTCTGCGAGCATGTATTTGGGCCTGATGACAGGAAGACTCCTGCCTACACAAAACAGGACGGTCTGGACTATGTTCCCATGAGAGAGTGGAAGAACAGTCTGATCAACCTGCTGAATATTGCAGGTACAGGCCCGATCCTTGGACCTATCCAGGGAATTCTTTTCGGGCCTATCGCATTTATCACGATCCCTATCGGAAATATTATCGGCGGCGCTATGCACGATTACTTTTCCGGTATGATCTGTCTGCGTGACGGAGGTACACAGATGCCGGATATGATCCGCAGATACAGCAACAAAGGCGTGTACACTGTTTACCAGATTTTCTGCAGTCTGCTGCTTCTTCTGGTAGGCGCTGTATTTATCTACACACCTGGCGACATTGCCGCGACACAGGTGTTCGGCTTTGACGGAAAGGCAACCTCCGTTTCCACATGGGTGATCTACGGTGTGATCTTTGTTTACTACCTGGTCGCTACTGTATTCCCCATCGACAAGATCATCGGACGTATCTACCCGATCTTCGGAGCAATCCTTCTGTTCTCCGCACTCGGCGTATTTGTCGGCCTTTTTGCAAAGGGCTACCCGCTGATCAACATCTGGGACAACTGGAACGGCGCTCTTGTATCCTACGGTGACTATTTCAGTGCAAACCACTTTATCCCGATCTTCTTCATCACGGTGGCATGTGGTATTCTGTCTGGATTCCACTCCACACAGACAGCCATCATCTCCCGTACAATGAAGAGCGAGCGCCAGGGCCGCATGACATTCTACAACATGATGGTTCTGGAGGGATTCATCGCTATGGTTTGGGCTGCAGGCGCCATGGGCGTTTACAACCTGGGACTGCAGGCTGCGGATGCTTCACTTGCCACAGCTACCATCGGTGTTGTCTGCAAGGATATCCTTGGACCTGTGGGCGGCGTGATCGCTCTTCTGGGCGTCATCGTACTTCCCATCACATCCGGAGATACAGCCCTTCGCTCCCTGCGTATGGCCATCTCTGATGCCCTTCACCTTGATCAGAAAAATGTGAAAAAACGTCTGGGCCTGGCAGCTGTTATCTTCATCCTGGTTGCTGTCATCCTTGTATTTGCAAAGAGCAATGCGGAAGGATTCAACATCCTGTGGCGTTACTTCGCATGGTCAAACCAGACGCTGTCGCTGTTCGCCTTCATCGCCATCTCTGTATGGATGTTTGAGAACGGAAAAGCAAAATTTGTCTGGATGCCTCTGATCCCGGGCGCATGGTATGCCTTTGTCACAATTACATACATTGTAAACGCCAAGATCGGCTTCAATGTACCGTGGGGCGCATCCTATGTGATCGGTGTCATTGCGGCAGCCGTTTATGTCGCACTCATTATCTGGTACGGCAAAAAGCGCGCGGCACGCAAGGCGCAGAACGCATAATGTAACAGAACCATATACACTTTGCATAGAGAGGGGCAGGGCCTTGACGGTCCTGCCCTTTGTCTGCGCGATAAAATTTAGTTTCCCGAAGAAATGATCTTTGCCGGAAAATGATTTTACAAGAGAAATGATTTTGAGAGAGGTGAATGAGATGCAGCTTGCGAGCTTTATTTTTGTGGGCCTGGGCGGGGCCGTGGGAGCCATGCTCCGCTACGCTGTCAGCCTTCTGCCCTACAAGGGCACTTTCCCGGTGCTGACCCTTGTGACCAATCTGCTGGGGGCCCTGGCCATCGGCGTGATCGCCGGGATGGCGGCCAGGAGGCAGGCCCCTGAGGGGCTGGTGCTCTTTCTGAAGACGGGAGTGTGCGGTGGCTTTACCACCTTTTCCACCTTCTCCCTGGAGGCATGGCAGCTCCTGGAGAAGGGGCATCCGGGCCTTGCTGTGACCTATATGCTGCTCAGTGTCCTGGGGTGCCTTGCCGGCGTGGCTGCAGGTCTGTGGGCTGCCTCCAGGTGGTAAACTCTGCCCGGCTGCGCATAGCGGAAGTAAAGGGCAGGATGACCATGACAAGATCCAGGGCAGCGTAGAGGAGAAGGCAGAGACCCTGGAGAGCCACCGCGGCGGCCACAGCCGGACCACCGCCTGGCTGGAGGACGGCGGCCCGGATCAGCCAGATGCGGCTCAGTATCATCTGCCCGGCCACGGCAAAGGTGAAGGCACACAGCAAAAAGAGGAGAGCGGCCTCCGCGGGCATGACCATCCGCAGGAAGGCGCCCCTTTCAAGAGCTTTCTTCTTAAGCCGGCTCTTCCAGATGCCCAGGATGGCGGTGAGAGAGCACTGGATCATCAGAAGATAGGGCGGGAGCGTAAAAGAGGGATGCCGCATCATCTGGAGAATGAGGAGCGCTGTGATGACCAGAAAGGAGCCCAGGTTTGCCATGGCAAATATCAGGTTGCCGGACAGGATACGCCGGGTCTCTGTGAGGGCGTCGCTAAGGAGAAGCGCCTCCACATCCAGAGTTTCCAGATTTTCCCCTCGTTTTATCTTTTCCAGAAGGCGTATCGTCTGCTTTGCCTTGCTGAGCGTCTGCTGTTCCTCCTGTATTCTTTTTTTCAGAAGGCGTGAGGGGTCATCCCCGCTCAGATATTGGCGGATCTGAGGAACGGAAAAGTCGAGCAGGCGCAGCTTCCTGATGAGGAGGAGGGAGCGTATCGTCTCCTCGTCATAGTCCTTATATCCGTTTTCTTCCGGCTGGGCGGGATGAATCAGCCCGTTTGACTCATAGTACCGAATGGCCTTGCGGGTCAGCCCGGTTCTTTCTTCTGCTTCCTTTATCTTCATGGCTTGTATCCTCCAATCTCAGTTTTTCTATGCTCTTTATAGCATGTGCCCCCGGGGAACAGTCAATAGAATTCAGGAATATAGTTTGATCGCAGCATTTGCAGAGGCCATTTTTACTCCTATGGACTTGCCGGGAGAAAAGAAATCCTATAAAATAGCGTCATGTGCAGTGGTTTGCCGCAAGTGTTTTCGCCAGCGGCAAAGGAAAATGAAAAGAGGTTTTACTTATGAATATCATCAACATTGAACATATCAGCAAGGTTTTTGGCGGCAAGACGATTTTTGAGGACGCCTCCTACGGCGTGCAGGAGGGGGACAAGGTGGGGATCATCGGCATCAACGGGACCGGAAAGACCACCCTCCTGCGCCTTGTGGCAGGGCTGGAGACACCGGATGAGGGGCAGATCGTGACCCGCAGCGGCATCCGCATGGCCTACCTCTCACAGACGCCTCAGTTTGAGGACGGGGCCACGGTCTCCTCCTGGGCCTTCAGCGGGGATCCGGATATGGACTGGAAGGTGCAGAGCAATCTCAATGAGCTGGGCATCACGGACTGGGAAGCCCCCATCGATACCCTGTCCGGCGGGCAGAAGAAGCGGACCGCCATGGCCAGGCTGCTGGCGGACTCCTTTGATGTGCTGCTTCTGGACGAGCCCACCAACCACCTGGATCAGGAGATGATCAGCTGGCTGGAGGACTATCTGAAATCCTTCCGGGGCACTGTTCTGATGGTGACTCACGACCGGTATTTTCTGGACAAGGTGACAGACAGAATTCTGGAAATTGACTGGGGAAAGATTTACGGATACGAGGCGAATTATTCACAGTTCCTTGAGCTGAAGGCGGCCAGGGAGGAGAGTGAGCTTGCCTCGGAGAGAAAGAGAAAGAGCGTCCTTCGGATGGAACTGGAGTGGGCCAGGAGGGGATGCCGCGCCAGATCCACCAAGCAGAGAGCGCGGCTGGAGAGGCTGGAGGCGCTCAAGAGCCAGGCGGCCCCTGTGGCTAAGGAGACGGCCCAGATCGATTCGGTGGAGACGAGGATGGGCAGGAAGACGGTGGAGCTGCACCACATCAGCAAGAGCTATGGCGAAAATGTGATTATCCGGGATTTTGACTACATTTTCCTGAAAAATCAGAAGGTGGGGATCGTGGGGCCCAACGGCTGCGGAAAATCCACCCTGCTGAAGATCATTGCCGGGGAGGTGGAGCCGGATGGCGGACAGGTGGAAGTGGGGGAGACTGTGCGGATAGCTTATTTCTCCCAGGAGCTGCCCCAGATGGACACAGAGCAGAGAGTCATCGACTATGTTAAGGATATAGGCGAGTATGTGCAGACAAAGGAGGGCAGGATAAGCGCCTCCCAGATGCTGGAGCGCTTTCTCTTTACGCCGGAAATGCAGTATTCTTCGGTTGGAAAGCTGTCCGGCGGAGAGAAGAAGCGGCTCTACCTGCTTGGGATCCTGCAGTCAAACCCCAATTTCCTCGTCCTTGACGAGTGCACCAACGACCTGGACATCCCCACCATGACGATCCTGGAGGACTACCTGTCCGCCTTTACAGGGATCGTAGTGACTGTCTCTCATGATCGGTATTTCCTGGACAATGTGGCGGACCGGATCTTTGAGTTCTGCGGAGGAGGAGCTCTCAGACAGTATGAGGGAGGCTATACGGACTACATCGAGACAAAGGGGCGGGAGGAGGAGATTTCCGCCGGGATCCACAGTCAGGCTCCGGGAAAGAAGAGCGAGGCAGAAGCACAGGATAAGAGCGGGGCGAAGGACTGGAAGCAGCACAGGAACGCAAAGCTCAAATTCTCCTACAAAGAACAGAGAGAGTACGAGACCATTGATGAGGACATAGCGGCCCTGGAGGAGAAGCTCGAGGAGCTGGACGGGGAGATTATGGCCAACGCTACCAACTCGGCAAAGCTTGGGGAGCTGATGGAGAAAAAGGAGCAGGCGCAGGCAGAGCTGGACGAGAAGATGGAACGGTGGGTCTATCTGACAGAGCTGGCCGAGAAAATAGAGGGGCAGAAGTAGGATTTACGGAAGCAAAATTTCCTGAAAATAAAAGTTTCTGGAAACTGCTTGACAAAACTATATAGAATTGCTATTATAAAAAAACAGAACGCACTCTGTTTTTGAAAAAATCAAATGAAAAGAGGTGCAGATATGAATAGGGTATTTTCACTGCTGGTTGACAACACGCCGGGTGTGCTGAGTCGAATTTCAGGACTTTTCAGCCGGCGGGGCTACAGTATCGACAGCATTACCGCAGGTGTGACCGCCGATCCCCGCTTTACAAGAATTACGATCGTGTCAAGTGGCGACGAGCTGATCCTCTCTCAGATTGAGAAGCAGGTACGCAAGCTGGAGGATGTCATTGAGATCAAGGTGCTGAAAGAGGGCGAGTCCGTTTACCGCGAGCTGATCATGGTGAAGGTGAGAGCCAACGCGGCCCAGAGGGCGGAGATCATCTCCGTGGCAGATATTTTCCGGGCCAAGGTGGTGGATGTGGAGAAGGAGTCCCTGATGCTGGAGCTGACAGGAAATCAGTCCAAGCTGGAGGCTTTCTTAAATCTCCTTGACGGCTATGAGATACTGGAGCTGGCGAGAACCGGAATTACCGGACTGTCCAGAGGAGTCAAGAACATCACTGTGATTGACGAGAACGGACAGAAGAGGACATGGAACCCGGACGACGGTGCCAAGTAAAATGTGCATGCTAAAGGACTAAAGCCTTTAACAATATAAAGATTATATTTTAGGAGGAATGTAAAAATGGCAGCAAGAATTTTTTACCAGGAAGACTGTAATTTATCAGCACTGGAAGGACAGAAGATCGCAATCATCGGATACGGAAGCCAGGGACATGCCCACGCGCTGAACCTGAAAGAGTCCGGATGCGATGTCATCGTAGGACTTTACGAGGGAAGCAAGTCCTGGGCCAAGGCTGAGGCACAGGGATTTAAGGTATACACAGCAGCAGAGGCCGCAAAGCAGGCTGACGTGATCATGATCCTGATCAACGATGAGAAGCAGGCTGATATGTACAAGAAGGACATCGAGCCGAACCTGGAAGAGGGCAACATGCTGATGTTCGCACACGGCTTCAACATCCATTTCGGATGCATCAAGCCGCCGAAGAACGTGGATGTTACTATGATCGCTCCGAAGGCTCCGGGCCACACAGTAAGAAGCGAGTACCAGGCTGGAAAAGGAACTCCCTGCCTGATCGCTGTTGAGCAGGACGCAACAGGAAAGGCCTGGGACCGTGCACTGGCTTACGGACTGGCTATCGGCGGAGCAAGAGCCGGACTTCTGGAGACAACCTTCCGTGTTGAGACAGAGACAGACCTCTTCGGTGAGCAGGCTGTTCTTTGCGGCGGCGTATGCGCTCTGATGCAGGCTGGATTTGAGACACTGTGCGAGGCAGGATATGATCCGAGAAACGCATACTTTGAGTGTATCCACGAGATGAAGCTGATCGTAGACCTGATCTACCAGAGCGGTTTTGCCGGAATGAGATACTCCATCTCCAACACAGCAGAGTACGGTGATTACATCACAGGACCGAAGATCATCACAGAGGATACAAAGAAGGCTATGAAGAAGATCCTCTCCGATATCCAGGACGGCTTCTTCGCAAAAGAGTTCCTGCTGGATATGTCAGACGCCGGACGTCAGGTTCACTTCAAGGCCATGAGAAAGCTGGCTGCAGAGCATCCGTCAGAGAAGGTCGGAGAAGAGATCAGAAAGCTTTACAGCTGGAACGGCGAGGACAAGCTGATCAACAACTAATCAGAAATCCTACATATATAAAAGAGATGAAGAAAAGGCATCTTACGGAGCGGAAGCTCCGGAGGATGCCTTTTTTAGATGCGTTATGCGCCTACGAATAGAAGTCGATCCGCTTGGTGCTTTCGTCTATGCGATAGTCCAGGTCAAAGAGCCCGGCGAAATCCTCGACCTTCAGGCCGACGCAGAAGCGGGCACCCACCTCCGTGTCCTCGTCCGCGGTGACAAAGGGAAGGTTTAGAGGCTCTCCATTTTTCATCACGTTGAATTCCGTAATCGCATTATCGGAGAACTGGCTCTCCATCTGCCAGGTGTCGTCTCCGATCTTCCAGGATGACAGCCACAGTCCCTCCTCCGGCTCCAGGCAGTAGCTGCCGCCCAGGGCGCTGACATACTCCCGCACGATCAGAGGCACGCTGGCGGAGTCGGTGACATATCCGATATCGCATGGAAGCATGTAGGAGCCGGTCTCCTGGCTGTACCAGCAGTAGCAGAAACGATCCGTGATCAGGGACCACTGGTTGACGGAGTCCTCCTGGCTGTTGTAGGTCATTTTTTTACCGTCCAGATAAATCGAGTCCAGTCTGGTCATGTGCTTACCGCGGGTGTATTCCTCGGGGATAGCGGCTAACTCGTCCAGCTGGTTGTCCACGCACATCTGTGCATACTCATCGGCAAGCCGCTGGTACAGCTCCTCCTGAGAGCGGAGTCCGTTGATCCCAAAGTCCGCCATGTTGATCCAGCTCTGGTGGGCTTCCATATCCTCCTGCGAAGGGTACCAGGCCAGGTGCACGCTTGTCAGGGGATTGTTCCAGAGAAAGTCCTCGTCATTGTAGTCAAGCTCCTCCCGGTAAACATCCCCCGCGCGGGCCATGACTTCAGCGACCTGCCCGAGATCGTCAAAGGAGAGAAGACCGATCCACCCGTTGTCGTAGGTGGGAAGCTCCTCCAGGATACGGACGGCCCTGTCGTAATAGAGGTCATGGATCTCCGACACGTAGGTGCAGGAGATTTCCTTTGAGTAAAGAATTGTGCTGCTCCCGTCAATCGTGACGTTTTTCAGATAGCTGTTGGCTGTGAATGTGAGGTCCCGCTCCCTGGAGCGGAAGGTGTACTCTACATTTTTGGGACGGTCCTCCACCTGCTCTGATGAGACCAGCTCAAACTCCTCGTCCGGGCAGACGGAGCGGACGTAGTCCAGCACCTCCTCCTCGCCGTACACATCGCTGTCAATGGTGGTACAGGAGGCGAGGAGCAGGGAGGAGAGAAGAGCGGCGAGCAGGGCGGGGAGGACGCGCCTCTTTAAATGTCTTTGTGTTTTCTGTCTGTTCATATTGACCCCTCATATTTTATAAAAAATCTAGTATTGAGTTTCTCATGGTTTGATTATATCATAGAGAAAAAGAGGGGGATATATTATATGGAGAACAAAATTATTTACAGTGAGATACCGGACAATCTGAGGGAGCAGAGTGAAAATTTAAAGAAGCCTGTCGACATTGCCCATATGATTTTTTTCCCGGTAGTTCCATTTCTTTTGAGCGTGGACCAGTGGCTTGAGATACCCAGAGAAGATCTTTACTTTTACAAAGCGAGATATTTTGTGTTTTCGCTCATCCTTTCTCTTCTCCCCGTCCTTGTCGGCTTTTTATATGCCAGGCGGAAGGCGAGAAAGAGGCAGGAGAAGATATGCCGATGCATGGAACGCGCACAGCAGGAGGACTGCATACTGACATTTTCAGAAGAAGGGATATGTCTTTTCTCCAAGAAAACAGGAGAAGCAAAAGATATCCCGTATGAAGGTGTGAAGGAGATACTCGAAGAGAGGGATGCTTTTCATATTCTGTTGGACAGGGGAGAAAAGACATTTCTGAAAAAATATCTGGACTTTGAGAGCATGGAAAAGCTGGAGACACTATCGAAAATCTATTGTCCGGACAGATATGTGCGGGAGGGAGAAGAAAAAGTGGAGGAGATCTCAGTCTCTATCCCGGCCATTTCCAGCGATACGTGGACAAAGATCCGTGGAAAGCTGCGCACAGATGAGGCAAAGAAAGCGGTTCGGGCCTATACAGCCCGGTTCACAAGGGAAATGGAGATAAAGGAAGATCAGACATTCATAGCAGGGGGAGTGGCCATAACCGCGATGGGAGTCGTGATTTCTTACTTTGAAAGCGGAGACTTTTCCCACATTTTAGCTGTCTTTGCCACTCTGTTAGGTCTGGCTCTGACTGGATATAGCCAGGCGCTGCGTGGTCTGATGTGGGCCTTCCTCCGGCTGTGCGGCATACCTTCGTTCTATGAGGCAATTAGAAAGCGGGATGAATATGCCGCAAAGGAATACCGTCTTGGCAAAGAGGGGATTTGTGATCAGATGACTGGCATTTTTTATCCGTATGACAATATCGGGCCTGTCATCGAGACAGAAGAGGAACTGAGGGTGGGACGCGTTTTTACATATGAAAAAGGCAACGACCCGGAACAATTTGACAGGCTGCGCGCTATGCTGAAAAAATATACGCCGGACCAGTACAGATACTATGAATTTTCGGGAGAGGCAGAAGAGAAGAAGGAAGGGAAGGCCGGGTATATTGCGGCGGCTGTTGTCCTTCTGTTTGTTCTCTTTGGCCGTTTCCTGCTCCCGCCCTGGTATGAGACGGATTTATTTGTCCGTTTTCTGGCGGTTCCCAGGGATGTATATTTAGACAGCCTTTTTCACTAAAGAGTACCGAACAAAATCTATACAAAAATATATCTGACAACATTCCATTTTTTGCTAATTTGTGCTAAAATATGAACTAGCAGAAAAAAAGAAAAAACTGCCCGCGGCAGAAGGGAGGAATTGTGTAATGGATACGAATTTTGAGGATCTGCGCTCATGGAAAAATCCGAAGGCGCGCGTAAAAATCATGAAGGGGCATTTTGTTACCACACATTCACACGTCAATACATATATTGACCTGTCCACCATGAAGTCCAGGTGCAACAATGCCAGAGAGACTGCCAAGGTGATGGCTGAACCCTATCTGGCATCCACGGAGATCGACACGATCGTGTGTCTGGACGGCATGGAAGTGGTGGGAACATTTATTGCGGACATTCTGTCCAGGCCCGGAACCGTCTCCATCAACACAGGAAAAAATATTTCCGTTGTCACACCGGAGACAGACAGGGCCGGCCAGATGATCTTTCGGGACAACACGAAGCGCATGATCGACGGCCAGAGGATCCTGATCGTTGCAGGTCTTATCACAACGGGAAAAACTATGATGCAGTCCATAGAGAGCGTTCTCTACTATGGCGGGATAGTAAACGGCATCTGCGCCGCTTTCAGCCTTGTCTCCAAGGTGGCGGGGATGGACATCAACGCGGTGTTTACCCAGAAAGAAGTGCTGGGGTACGAGAAGTACTCTGACGGCGACTGCCCCATGTGTGCGGCTGGGAAGAAGGTAGACGCCTTTGTAAACAGCTACGGATACTCGGCTCTCTAAGCGGTTTCAGAGAGATTTTTGAGGACAAAAAAAGACAACCACTGACGGTATGGTTGTCTTTTTTGTCTTCACTTTATTATTAAGCAATTCCGTTAACAGCTTTTGCTAAACGGGAAATCTTTCTTGCGCAAGTGTTCTTGTGATAAACACCCTTGCTTCCTGCCTTGTTGATCTCGATTGTAGCAACTCTCAGAGCTTCTGCAGCAGCAGCGGCATCCTTGTGCGCAACGGCTGTCTCAACTTTCTTTACGCAGGTCTTAACTTTAGATTTGATTGCCTTATTTCTAGCAGCCTTTGTTTCGTTTACTAAAATTCTTTTTTTAGCAGATTTGATGTTAGCCAACTTGTCCACCTCCATTAAAACTATTTCGAATTAATCGATGACCGTTCGTTAGAGCCGGACACGGACGTTCTAACGAAACATACTATTGTATTTTATGCCAAGGTTTCCCGGATGTCAATACATATTTCTGAAAATATTGCAAAAACTATCGGTAAACCAAAAGACTGAAGTGAGGTTATCAGACATGATCGAGAAGTACAGTATCCGAACAGACCTGGCCCTGGAACAGAAGGAGCGCTTTGAGGCGGACAATGTGGAAATTTCCGGGGTGGTGCTGGAGGAAAAGTATGATGAGGAGAGGGACATCAAAGTCACGACTGTCAGGATCGAGACGGAAAACGGAGCCAGGACGATGGGAAAGCCGGTAGGGACCTACATTACCCTGGAGGCCCCGGAGCTGGCAGTGCCGGACGAAGGATACCACAGGGAGGTCTCGGAGGAGATCCTCCGCTTTCTCAGGCGGCTTCTTGATATGGGGAAAGAGGATTACTCTGTCCTTGTGGTCGGCCTTGGAAACCGACAGGTGACGCCGGACGCGCTGGGGCCTTATGTGGCGGACAATCTGAACATTACCAGGCACATCGTGAAGGAGTACGGCAAATATGCCATGGGGAAGGACCAGGTGCGGCTTCTGAGCGCCATTGTGCCCGGGGTCATGGGACAGACCGGGATGGAGACTGTGGAGATCATAAGGGGCGTGGTGAGAGAGACAAAGCCGGACGCGGTCATCGCCATTGACGCGCTGGCGGCCAGGAATTCCAGGAGGCTGAACAGGACCGTGCAGATCTCAGACACAGGGATCAGTCCGGGCTCAGGGATCGGGAACCAGAGAAGCGCTATCACAGAGGAGACGGTAGGAGTCCCGGTCGTCGCTATCGGTGTACCCACAGTGGTGGACGCCGCCACGATCGTAGGCGACGCCATGGAAAACCTGATCGCCCAGATGGAGCGCTCGGAGACTATGAAGGGCGTGGGGGTTGTTCTCCAGGGGTACAATGCGGCCGAAAAGTATGAGCTTGTCAAGGAGCTGATTGCCCCGCACCTGAACGGCATGTTTGTGACGCCGAAGGATGTGGACGAGACAGTCAAGCGGATCAGCTTCACTATATCAGAGGCACTGAACCGGCTTTTCGCATAATGCAGGCGGAAATCTCATATAGTGTAAAAGCGGCAGAATGGACCGGAGAATATGAGACGAGCAGGTGGAAGAGCTGTTGAGAAAGAGATGGAGATTAAACAGAATAGGAATCGGGGTGATCCTGCTTCTGCTGACCGCCTACGGGTCAGTACAGGCAGGATTTCGTCCTGTGGGCAGCGTGGGAGGACATCTGGCGGAGGCCCTTCTGGGGAACTCGGAGAAAATGTTTTTGCCGGGAGCCTTTTACATAGAGAACGGGGCGGAGCTCTCCGCAGCGGATCTGCTGGCGAAGGGCATCAGTCTTCTGGCCCCCATCGGCACCTACGTGGATGGGCAGGAGAGTGAGGAGACCGATGTGGAGGATGCGGCAACCTACCAGA
>PPYE01455826.1_pt1 | contig 13958 bp, 9 predicted proteins | sample 1559881 | NCBI WGS metagenome assembly PPYE01 (sample SAMN08240022, study PRJNA423297) | Human gut metagenome, whole genome shotgun sequencing project.
CAATTGATAAATTTCAAACGGTCACCTTCCGTATGTAAAGCTACCGCCTGTCCCAACTGAGCCGCATTGTTCTCAATAGTCAAATTTTTAAAAGTGATATCACTGCCCTCTACCTTCACCGTATAAGTGCGGAAAGTACCCATTTTATTTATATTCGCATGATCATCATAAGTAATAATCGTCTTATCACGATCTTCACCTATAATATCTATATTTTCCACCCATGAAGGAACAATCACTTTCTCCTTGTATACTCCGTTCTTCACATAGATCGTAACAGTATAATCCATGAAAGCCCGCGCACTCTCTATAGCCTCCTGCAAAGTACGAAAATTCCCCGTTCCATCACGTGAGACTACAATTGTATCCTGACGTTCCTGAGCCCATGCTGCGCTTACAACAGACAATAGCAACAATAATCCTAAAACTTTCCTCATCGTATCACCTCCTATTATTCACATGCAGTTCCACAACTGTTTTTCTGAAACAAACGTTCCCATTCCAGACTGGCCATAATAAACGGACCTACTGCCTTCGCATCATTAGAACGTATTTTTTCAGTTATATAATAATTATAATCTCCGGTACGATACACCGGCTTGCCTCCCAAACCTGCAACAGCACAACCTTTAGTAATAGAAACCACACCTTTATCATCCACTTCTATAAATTGGGTCAAAAGCCCTTCATATCCCTTTTTAGCCACTTCCATGTACGAAGGACAAATATATCCCTTACGTAACGCTTTCAACAGAGTATATACAAACATGGTAGAACAAGAGGATTCCAGATAATTCCCCTCATCCCCGCTTCTGTCAATTACCTGATACCATACCCCTGTTGCTGGATCTTGAGTACGTTTAATCTGGGCAGCCAGTTTATTCAATATTTCGATAACAGATTCACGTCCGGCTTCGTGTTCCGGTATAAAATCGAGTACATCCACACAAGCCATTGCATACCATCCCATGGCGCGTCCCCAACAGTGTTGCGACCACCCGGTAGTTTTATCCGCCCACTTTTCACGCTTGCTCACATCACATGCATGACGGTATAGATCAGTCTTCGGATCATAATTATGGCGGGCCACTGTGACAAACTGATTGATAATATCAGCATAATCATTCACACGGTTGTTACGGTAAGCATACTCCGCATAAAATGGTTGCCCCATATAAAGCCCATCCAGCCACATCTGATTCTCATAAATCTTCTTGTGCCAGAAACCGCCATCGGCATTACGAGGATGCGTATCCAACTGACTGCGCAACAAATCCAATGCTTTCTTGTATTTCTCGTCCTTAGTCTGCTCATAAATACGGAAAAGCATCTTGCCGGAATTCAGACGGTCAATATTATATTCCTCCAGTTTATAAGTTTCGATAGAGCCATCCTGATGAATCATTGTATCAGCATAAGCCACAGCATAATCAAAAAACTTTTTATCACCGTATGCATCATATACATCCAGCATAGCTTGAAGTTCCAGGCCATGACAGTAATCCCACTTCAAACGGGTCTGAAAATCCAATTGCCAAGATTCGGGACAACGCACCATTTCTGATTCCGCCATACGTACAGACCAAGGCTTATTACCACAAACCTGCTGAGCCATGCCAATCAAAGGAACAGCCGCAAGCAAACCGGACACAATAATTTTACAAATAGAATTCTTTTTCATGAAGACACTTATTTTTAGTATTAGACCTATTTATTTTATGAAACAAAAGTAGTATTTTCCTCGAAAAGCAGTGTGCACTTTTCAACCTACTAAGTGTATTATTTGGTATTCGTGTGCGAAAACGGTTATTTTTGTGCACGATAACGATAAAAATCGTTCAAAAATTGTCTTTTTACTAATTATTATGTCTTTCAGGTTTGATAAGTTGAGAAAAGGTTTTATTTTTGGGGCAGTTTTTAATTTATACTATTGTAGAAAACACAGTCATTTACTATTAATTCACAAGAGAATGGAACAAGTTTTTAGTTATATCATCGGTTTAGGAGCAGCGGTGATGATGCCTATAATTTTTACAATCTTAGGCGTTTGTATCGGAATCAAATTCAGCAAAGCATTAAAAAGCGGTTTGTTGGTAGGTGTTGGTTTCGTTGGTCTATCAGTGGTTACCGCACTTCTGACCAGCAGTCTGGGTCCGGCCTTAAGCAAAGTGGTCGAAATATATGGCCTGCAACTGAAAGTATTCGATATGGGATGGCCTGCTGCTGCAGCCGTAGCTTATAACACTTCCGTAGGGGCATTCATCATTCCGGTATGTCTGGCCGTTAACATCTTAATGTTATTGACTAAAACCACCCGTACGGTTAATATTGATTTATGGAACTATTGGCATTTCGCTTTTATCGGAGCCGTAGTTTATTTTGCAACAGATAGTATTTTGTGGGGATTCTTCGCTGCTGTTATCTGTTATATCATCACATTAATCTTAGCAGATTACACAGCAGACAAATTTCAAGGTTTCTATGATAAAATGGAAGGTATTTCTATTCCGCAGCCCTTCTGTGCAGGTTTCGTACCATTCGCTCTCATTATAAATAAGGTATTGGACAAAATTCCCGGATTTGAAAAGCTGAACATTGATGCGGAAGGTATGAAAAAGAAATTCGGTTTATTAGGCGAACCTCTCTTCTTGGGTATCCTGGTAGGATGTGGCATCGGTGCATTATCTTGCAAGAACGGACAAGAAATAGTAGACAAGATTCCTTATATTCTAGGTTTAGGTATCAAGATGGGAGCGGTAATGGAGTTGATTCCCCGTATTACCAGCCTGTTCATCGAAGGGTTGAAACCCATTTCGGACGCTACCCGCGAACTGATCGCCAAGAAGTTTAAGGGTGCTGTAGGCTTAAATATCGGTATGAGTCCTGCCTTGGTGATCGGACATCCGGCCACGTTGGTTGTATCATTACTATTAATCCCTGTTACTATCTTATTGGCAGTGGTGCTTCCGGGCAATGAATTCTTGCCATTGGCTTCATTAGCTGGCATGTTCTATGTATTCCCATTGATATTACCTATCACAAAAGGAAATGTAGTAAAGACTTTCATCATTGGTTTTGTTGTGCTGGCCATCGGTCTGTATTTTGTAACAGATCTGGCTCCTTATTTCACCAAAGCAGCACATGATGTATACGCCAAGACACAAGATGCTGCCGTAAACATCCCGTCTGGTTTTGAAGGTGGTGCGTTGGATTTTGCTTCAAGTCCTTTCTCATGGGCTATTTTCCATTTGACTTATTCATTCAAATGGATTGGTTCCGGAATTTTAGTACTGATAACACTATTCTTAATGGTGCTGAACCGTCGTTCTATCATTAAATACCAGAAAACAATGAAAAATTAAAATTTAAAGATAATGATTATGAAAAAATTAGCGATTGCAATGATGCTGAGTGTTTCTGCCTTGGCAGCTTCAGCTCAAGTAAATTACAAAGTACAGACCGCTTGCCATCCGCAAGATGTGAAACACTATGATACAGAACGTCTGCGTAGTTCATTTATGATGGAAAAGGTGATGGCGCCGGATGAGATCAATGTTACATACACCCTTTACGACCGTCTTATTTACGGAGGAGCTATGCCGGTAAACAAAATTTTGAAGCTGGAAACTTTCCGTGAACTGGGTCCGGAAATCACTTACTTCCTTGAACGGCGTGAACTAGGAGTCATCAATGTAGGCGGTGATGGCGTAGTTACTGTAGACGGTAAAGAATATCCTATGAAATACAAGGAAGCCCTCTATGTAGGTTGCGGGAATAAAGAAGTTACTTTTAAAAGTAATGACGCTGCCAAACCGGCTAAATTCTATATCAATTCGGCACCGGCTTACAAGCCATACGTTACTCAATTGATCACTACCGACGCCAAGCTTCAAAAAGCAAATCCTAAACAGTATGCTTTAGCTATCTCAGATCATTATGGAAAAATGGAAGATAGCAACGACCGTATTGTAAACCAGTTAATTGTAAAAGATGTATTGGAAAGAGTGAAAAACGGTGGTACAAACCAATTACAGATGGGACTTACTGAACTGGCTCCGGGTTCTGTATGGAACACCATGCCGGCCCATACACATACCCGTCGTATGGAAGCCTACTTCTATTTCAACCTGCCTGAAGGAAATGCCATTTGCCACCTGATGGGCGAACCGCAAGAAGAGCGTCTGGTATGGTTACACAATGAACAAGCTATCACTTCTCCCGAATGGTCTATCCATGCCGCTGCAGGTACCAGCAACTATACCTTTATTTGGGGTATGGGAGGTGAAAACCTGAAATACAGTGACAAGGATGAAATAAAATACACAGATATGAGATAAGTAGAATGGTACACACCATTACTCATTAACTCTTGTCATTCTGAATGTTGCAAGAAATCAACTCGTTTTCAGTTTTTTTATGACAAACTTCAGATGGATAATCTGTGGTCTGCTATTCTTTGCCACTACAGTCAATTACCTCGACCGTCAGGTGCTTTCACTAACCTGGAAAGACTTCATTGCTCCGGAATTTCACTGGACGGATTCGAATTACGGAGATATCACAGCTATTTTCTCTATAGTGTATGCCATTGCCAACCTGTTCGCCGGTCGTTTCATTGACTGGATGGGAACTAAAAAAGGTTATCTCTGGGCTATCTTTGTCTGGTCCTTAGGAGCTTGTCTTCATGCATTGTGCGGTTGGGCAACCGAAGAAACATTAGGTATTCATAACGCAGAAGAGATGCTTTCTGCAACAGGAGCCGTCGCTTCAACTATCGCCATTACCAGCGTTTATTACTTTATCGCTGCCCGAATCGTATTAGGTGTAGGTGAGGCAGGAAACTTCCCAGCAGCTATTAAGGTAACAGCCGAATATTTTCCGAAAAAGGACCGTGCATATTCCACTTCCATCTTTAATGCAGGTTCTACAGTAGGTGCTTTAGCCGCTCCGATCACTATCCCTCCTTTGGCACGTTATTTCCAAAGTATTGGTGTGGGCAACGGATGGGAAATGGCTTTCATCGTTATCGGTGGTTTAGGATTCATTTGGATGGGACTTTGGATGTTCCTCTATAAGAAACCCAATGTCAACCCTCGCGTGAATGCTGCCGAACTGGAATATATTGAACAAGACAACAACAATCCTGAAGAATCAGCAGAACAACAAGCTGCTGCCAACGACTTCGACAACAAGAAGATTTCATTCTTGCAATGTTTCAAATTTCCCCAAACATGGGCTGTATTTGTCGGTAAGTTCATGACTGATGGCGTATGGTGGTTCTTCCTGTTCTGGACTCCAGCATATATTTCGGATGTATACGGTTTCGCTTCAGATACGGGTACCGCACAAATGTTGATTTTCGTATTATATGCTATTACCATGTTATCTATTTATGGTGGTAAGTTACCTACTATTATCATTAATAAAACAGGTAAGAATCCATATGCAGCCCGTATGCAGGCTATGCTTATCTTTGCCTTGTTCCCACTGCTGGCATTGTTTGCCCAACCTTTAGGCAATTATTCATATTGGTATCCTATCATTATTATCGGTATTGCAGGTGCTGCACACCAATCATGGTCTGCCAATATTTATTCTGTAGTAGGTGATATGTTCCCCAAAAGCACCATCGCTACTATCGTAGGTATTGGTGGTATGGCAGGTGGTATAGGTTCATTCTGTATTAATATGGGATCTGGCAGACTGTTTGACTATGCAGCAGAAACGAATATGACTTTTATGGGATTCGAAGGAAAACCTGCCGGCTACTTCATCATATTCTGTGTATGTGCCGTAGCTTATTTGGTTGGTTGGATTATCATGAAAGCATTGGTCCCCAAATACAAACCGGTTGATGCCTAATTAAAGAATTCACCACAGACTACACACCTAAGTAGCCTGTGGTATTTTTTTCCCTAATAAATAGTTTTCAGAAGATATTGATAGATAGAATTATGACTTAATATTTCAGGGACTCCTGTGATAAAAAGCTGCTTGCGTGCACGCGTTAAAGCGACATTCAGCTTACGGTCAATCTGTACACCGTCCTCTTCTGTCAGGTTGGGCAGAAACCTTAATTGATAGAGGTGATTCACACAAAAAGAATAAATAATGACATCACGTTCGCTGCCCTGATACCGTTCCACAGTGTCAATGGAAATCCTACTCAAAGCAGGAATAGCCAATGCCTGAAGCTCTTTACGTATCAAAGCAATCTGACTTCGATAAGGAGTAATGACCCCTAACGTTCGATTCGGATCAAATTCCTCTTCATGAGCCAGATACACCTCTTTGGCTAAACCGGCGACAATCTGTGCCTCATATCTGTTTGTTTTTCCGGAAACGCTCTCCAAATCTTGCTTCGAAGGGATAAAACGTACCGGAGCCTCTATGTGCTCCAACTGATGAGGTAATCCCAAAGCCTCCAATTTTCCGGCATAAAATGCTTTATTGGGAAAAAAAGCCACTCCCGGATGCATACGCCCCTGACGGCAAAGCATATCTATCGCTTTAGGAGATTCTTCTTTTAAATGAAAACGATAAAGCCGCTCAAACAGAGAATCTTTTAAATTAAAAAGTCCGGCTTCCCTAAGTCCCTCATCATGCACTTCAGAATGTCCGCTATTCTGCAAAATAACGGCAGGCAACTGTTTATGATCACCTATCAGGATAAATTTACCCACTGCATTTCTTTCATCGGCAAACTTGGCACACAGAATACCCAACAATTGGGGTTCTAATATTTGGGTGGCTTCATCCACTATGGCTACATCAAAACGTTTTAATTTAAAAAGTTCAGCTTTAGCCGCAATAGAGGCCACGGTTCCAACATATACTCTGCAATCTGCCATACGGATATTCACCTCTCTCCTACTGTTACATTCCGCCAATATATTCTCCAACAGATGTCCTCTAAAACGTACATCACAGGAAAGCTCACTTCCCACCCGTATATAATCTATACAGGGGGTGATAGAGGACAGTGACTGACAAATTTCATCAACAGCCCGGTTGGTATAAGCCAGTAACAATATCTGCATAGATGATGCTGCATAGAAATGTTCCACCATTCTACGCAACGCCCTCGAAGTCTTTCCTGTTCCGGGAGGTCCCACCAGAAGAAAATAATCACGGGCCGACTCAGCTTTCAACGCCACCCTCTCAAAATCATCACCGGTCAGCGCTATAGCTTCATCAAAAGACGAATCAAAGCGGGGAGGCCGTTGTCCCAGCAATAATTCCCGTCTTTCCGTATTCGCATCCAGAAAAGCGGAGAGTCCCAAATACATACTGCGAAATGTAGTATCCATCGTATCATGTTCTACAGCATAACGACTGTCCGGAGAAAAAACGGAAGCATTACGTTGGGTAGCACGTAAACGAATACGCAATTCTGTATCTGTAATCTGCTCAATATTACCCTTAAAAACCATTTTATTGGTCGCATTATCCAAGTCATTATTACGCTCATACAACACAACCACATCTCCTGTACGGAAATTGGGAAGAAACATTTCATCATATTGCGGAATAGACAAAAGTATATAAGCCTTATGAGCCTGTGATGCCCTATTTTCCATTATCTGCAAATCATATAATATCTCTCCCGCCTCACGTTTCTCATCCAGTGTACTCAGCCAAAGAGCTGAAGCCCCTGCACGTCCTTCATAATCCACATCTCCCGATTTGGAGGTATAAAGTTCTTTTGTAATGAAATTATAAAGCGTATAAAAATAGGCCTGCTCCAAAGGTTCCAACGCCGACAGCTTCTCCCGGAAACGCGAGATAGAGGGCTTCAAATACTGTTCCCAGAATCTGCCGCTCAGTTTTCTTTCATTCACCACCTCCGGATTGATTTGTGCCAACAAGTTGCGTGTAAAATCAGGATGATTATGGAATTGTACCCCATACTCGGCAGCAACAATACGGTTACGCAAATTGATAACCCGCCTTACCTGAGCCCACGATGCTCTGGCCGGATACAATAAAGGATAACGGGTATAAAGCAAATAGGGATGCATACGCCGCCGGTCCTGTCCCATGCTATATTCCAACACTGCCATATATAGCAGCATCTGAACCTTATTATTTTCCTTGGGTTCCACTTTTCCCTGCATGGAGAATTCATCCGCTTTGCCCGATTTCATTTCTATAAAGCTGCTCATATCCCGCTGCATATAGTCCAGACGTCCCTGAATGCCCAACGCCTCGCAAATATAGGACGGTTCCAGCACAGCCTCCTTTTTATCCAGATTATACCCCGGCTCCAAAAAAGTGTGTTGTACAACGTCCCGTATATGCTCAAAATGCATCCGGCAATCCTTGGCAAACTCTTTCTCTTTGGACGGGTCACGAAGTTCGGCACAAGCAGCCAGTTCAATGGGATACTGCCGGAATGCCTTCTTCATACAGTCTATATAGTCCGGCTCCTCCTCACCTGCATGTATCCATTCATCCAGGAACAGATTGGCTATATTTCCCAATAGCAAAGGGCGGGCATTATCAATCGGCACCAGCCGGCTCAAAAAATAGTTTGCCGGATGGCTGCCATAATCCTTGTAACATTCCGCCAATGAACTGATATCTATCAAATAATCCGGTTCCAATACGATAAAAGAAGGGGTATAAATTCCATCCCTATCTACAGAAACATCCAGCAGATTAAGCTGGGCATATCGCCAAAGTTCCTTTATGGTTTCTTCAAATTCATGATTGATACCGGGTTTATTATAAACAACTCGTATAGGTTCATCAGCTATTACATCTACAGGATGTACATACAAATAGGTATCATCGGCATAATCAAAGCATACACGGATGCGGCGGATGTATTCCATCTTTTCTTTTTTCCCTGAAGATGCTATTTCCTGCTTGGGAAGAACTGAGAACAACTTCAATGGAATATCCTGTGCAAACATCTTCCTATATGCGTATGCCACTGCACGCAAATCACGCAGGAACTCTTCTTTTACAGGAGACTTACGATGGTTCAAAATATCATTGGAAGTCAGACGAAAGGTATGTAACTGATTCTGTTCTTTCAGATCCAGCCCATATTGAGTGGCTACATAATTAATACGGGCGGCCAAATCAGTGGTCTGCAAACTATTCCCTTGTATCTTTTCACGCACCACACGCTCCAATGATTCACGCAATTGCCTGTAACGGCGTTCCAATGGCTGGTTTTCATCTATATAAAGCCTGTATAACTCTTCGTAATACTCTTCTATCTCTTCATTCATGCCGTAAAGATACACAAATTATTATTTATAGAATACCGGCATAATAATAGGATGGGTTTCCCATTTACGGGTCATCGGATTAAATTCCCTCTCTGCTCCCGCTTCAATTCCGAAACTATCCGATATTTTAAATTCCAAAGTGCCTCCGTATGAATTCTGGTTCATAAAAAGCTGTGAAGCGGGAGTCATACCATATCCGTTATACACCGAGTATGTGCCGAACATATTGATCTTCATTCTGTCATTAATGCGAAAAGACAACTTTCCCTTAGCACCTAAATCATTAAAGCGGACTCCATATACATTGTATTTAGCAGCATATACTCCTCCCGTCACGGTTATAAAATCATTGAGACGCTGTGTGTACATCACTCCGGCATTACGTGCCTCACCTATAGAAGGCAACCCTTGAAAGGAATGATAACCACTCAGAATCCCTGTACTATTAATCTGATAAGCACGTCCATCTATATAATCATGTCCGAAAGGATTTCCGGAAAAAGTATAAGGGGATATCTTAGGCATTTCTTCACGGGAAGTAAAATCAAATTTTGGCATCCGCAATGTATCAGATAAAACGGGAGGTGTCAACGTAGGAGGTTCGTTTATAAAATCCATACTTTTATCAGCCTCATTCATCTCATTGATAAACTCATTGATTTTATCTTGCCGGATGATGAGCGTATCCTTGTCATTTTCAACCTGAGCTATGCCATGCAAGGAAAGAATACAAAAGAATAAGAACAAGCCAATGCGTTTCATTTGTAAATGTGTTTTTTCAAAATTACAATTTCCGCATTGACTTTTCCCGTTTCATTAAGACTTAATAAGACTTTTTGGCTGTATTCCTTAAAAATGCTATTGATTTACCATAGGAAGTTCCAGCCATTCGGTAGAAATATAATTCTTGCTTGAATCTATAGCAATTAATACCTGGTCATTATCCCGATTATAACTGCCGTCATAGGTAAAGGGAGTAATTTTACTATCAAATTCTCCTATAAAAGAAAGTTTTCCATCTTTAGGACTATACCACCATACTTTCTTTTTTGCGCCACTGATTTTAGTCAAGTCAACAGACATCGGATTTCCGGAGTAATTGTATACTAACAAATAATCCTTTCCGCGAGTCGCAATGGCTCTGTCATAACGATTCCCATTCGTACCGGCAATTACACTTTGATCCGGTACACGTTCAAAATAAGGGAAAGTTAACATCAGATTCTTCAGATATTTCATCTGATTGAAGCCGGGATCCTGCATTGCTTTATACCAAGGTTTCTCTATTCCATCAGCTCCATACCCACCAGGTGTACCCGGTTTCAAGAACTGCATGATATTATTATGTCCGTATGTATGTCCGCAAGAGCCCGCAAAAACAGACCAATATCCATAGCGTCTCACATCACAGTCACGCCAGCGTGGCTGGGCAGGATCATGCAATCCCTGAGGAATACCTTCATAACTGGGTTCTGCATCCAGAACAGGCTTCAGTGGAGTCATGGACAAAGCCTCTTCTACATAACGCCAATTGTCTTCCTCCAATCCCGTAACAGAAGTATCACCATCTCCTTTTTTCTGGCCATAACGCCTGTGTCCACTTTGGAACATATTCATATCCATCCACTCCTTATTATTCAGATGGGTAGCACTGGATGTACGACCAAACGGATGAAAGGTCATGATATGATTCTCGTCCACAGCAAGAATACTATTCGCCAACGCCTCCCAAATCTCAGTATTCCGGTCAGCATAAGTATCTCCACCGATTACCCAAATAATATTAGGAGCATCTTTATATCGTTCACCTAAAAATCTACCATACGCTTTGGCCTCTTCAACATTCATCTTTCCGGAGCGCACAAGCCCTCCCCAGATACATACCATCGCTATGTAAATGCCGTTCTGCTCAGCTTTCTGAATAATATAATCCATGTGGTCCCAATACCCGTAAACTCCTTTTCTGTCTATATTCTTAAAATTGAAACCATCTATCATGGAATACTGGCCATAGAAATTCATGGCAGGAACTCCATTTATAGTCTGTACCTGCACCACATTGAAACCTGCCTGACGACAATGTTCCAGATAATAAGCAGCCTCATCTCTATTCAGTTTCTCGGGTTAGCTTCCTCCGCTTTCAGGTTGAGCAAAACTGATTCGGGAACTTTTATGATAGTACCATGCTTATGTCCTTGTGGAATAGAAATCTGATCGTCAATGGGAGTAAAGTTCTTGAAGTCTTTTGTAGACACGGCTCCAAACCGTCCTTCCCGATAAACATCAAAATAAATCAACCATTCATCACCTACTTTCACGGCACACGGACCTTCAGAGTAAGTCGGTGCAAATTTTACTGACGGATCAGCATAAGGTCCTTCTGCCGATGGCCCGGATACACAGAACAAATCACTGTAACCAGGCTTGCGATTGTCTTTTATAATTAATACATAGTCGTTTTTATCACGCTTTACTATAAATCCGTCAATAGAATTAAATCCCGGATCATAAAACGCCTTTGCAGGAGTAAACGTTTGGAAATCCTTGGTCGTGGTATAATAGGCACGGTGACTTTTATTAGCTCCCAAACTATCGGCTGCCGTATATCTTTCTACAGGAATGGCAGAAGACCAGGCAACGATGAACTGTTCCTTTTCATCATCATAGAAAACTTCCGGTGCCCACACATTGTTAGTCAAAGAGTCTTTCATCACTTTAATTTCGCGTTGTTCACTCCAATGAATCAAGTCTTTAGAACTGGCATAACCAAATCCCTGTTCTCCATTCCAACTGATTGTCCACACTAAATGGAAAGTTCCATCCGGGCCTTGGGTCATGGACGGATCACGCATCATCGAATTGGGAGCATATTTCTGTTCTTCGGTCTGTTTAGTGAAATAATTATAATAAGGAGTCTTATTTCCTATTTCCGGTTTCAACCATGAACCTGCGATACTATCCCAATGATAGCCGTCATAGCTGTAAAGATAATGTAACCCGTCCAATGCCGGCTCACGATGAGAAGTGAAGATATAGACTTCCTTTTCGGGTTTTGTACAAGCTGTAAAAGCCAATAAGGCAAAAACGAAGGAAAAAAACAATTTCATAGCATGCTGTTTTATGATGAATAAACCTTTTCCAACAGGACGAAACAACAAGTATTTTGTACTCTATACTTCTTAAAGTATCAATCCAAATCAATAATAAATATCCATCATATAACAAGATGTATCTCGAGACATAAAATACGAATTATATCCCGAGACAATCCTACATAGAATAATGATGAGAATCAGCCTTTAGTTTCCAAATAAACCAGCTGCGTCTGTAAATACTCTTCCAGCCCATGTTTACCATCCGCGCCACCGATACCAGATTTACGCCATCCGGCATGGAATCCCTGCATCGCCTCAAAATTCTCACGATTCACATAAGTTTCACCAAATTTCAACGCACGAATCAATTTGAATGTCATATCCAGGTTCTGGGTATAAATAGAAGAAGTCAGCCCATATTCACAATCATTAGCCCAGGCAATGGCGTCTTCCACCTCTGTAAACTCAACAACCGGAAGTACCGGTCCAAAAGTTTCTTCCTGAATAATATCCATCTTTTGGGTACAATTAATCAAAATCGTCGGTTCAAAGAAATATCCTTTAGTACCGATACGATGACCACCGCATAGCAACTCAGCTCCCTGCTCAATAGCTTTTTTCACTTTCTCTTCTACTGATTTCAGTGCATTGGCATCAATCAACGGACCCATATTGAGGTCTGTATACTGATTCGGATCACCCACTTTCACCTGCTTGAATCCTGCCAACAGTTTCTCAAGGAAAGCCTCTTTTATACTAGAATGTACATACACGCGCTCACAGCAATTACATACCTGTCCTGTATTAATAACACGCGAAGCAATAATGGATTTTACAGCTAAATCCAAATCTGCATCCGGCATTACAATACCGGGAGCCTTCCCTCCCAATTCCAAAGAAACCTTCGTCACATTGGGTCACCCCAATAGGTTTCTTAAAGACAAATATATTTTCGTGAGGACGGTCACTAGGAATGATTTCCCCTTCATAGCGACGGGCCCATCCAGCCATATAATCAAGGTAATCAGCCGTAAATAACACCTCTACATTAGCTAATCCTCTTGTTTTTCCACCCTCCCGGATAATAATATCAGTCAATTCCTGTTCCCGCTTGCGGATACCTTGTGCAATCCGAGTTAAATAGCCGGCACGTTCAATAGAGGTAAGACTCTCCCAAGAAAGCTGTGCCTTCACGGCAGCATTTATAGCAGCACGTGCATCTTCCGGTGTGCCATCAGGCATTTTAGATATCACTTCTTCCGTAGAAGGGTTCAATACATCAATCCACTTATCGGATTGGTTTTCGATGAATCGCCCATCGATGTACATCTTTAGTTCTTTCATGGTCTTAAATGTAAAATGAGTACCTTATTTCTTTCAATCTGAAATATCCAAGCAGCATTTTACAAATATATCATTATTTATAAAGCCCAAAAATGTATTTTTGTTCATTAACATGGAAATTTATACACTTTAATTGAACTTTATGAATCATATTTATAATTATTCCTCTATCAACTGCCACAAAAGCCATCTCCTTCTTATCACTAAAACATCACTTATTATATTGTGTAGGCAACACCCCAAACAGTTTCTTGAATGATTTTGTGAAATAACTAGG
>PPYE01662912.1_pt1 | contig 13958 bp, 17 predicted proteins | sample 1559881 | NCBI WGS metagenome assembly PPYE01 (sample SAMN08240022, study PRJNA423297) | Human gut metagenome, whole genome shotgun sequencing project.
CGGTTACGCCGCATTCCGCCAGCACACGCTTACCCGCCGCGGAACGCAACAGCAGTTCGTTCTGCGTTACGCCGACGATAACTTCCCGCCAGTCACCGCCCTGCGGCGCGGCGACCAGCGAGATATCTTCCCGCAGCGGAAGGCCGTCCAGGATCAGCCAACCGAACTCCTGGCAACCGTAGACATCATGCAGCCCATATCCCAGTGAAGCGCACAGCGGAACCAGCGCTTCATCAAGGGGGGTGCCTGCGGTAATCAGCATCAGCGTTTTTGGTAAATACGCCTGCAGGTTCATCTTTAGCGCCTGTTCCAGCGTGGCGCGTAAAAATGAGGACTCTCCCACCACCACATCCGGCTGCTGGCGACACAGGGCAATGAGCAGCGCGTCCCGGCATGAGCGGGATAAAAACGACCAGTGCAGACCACTCTCATCCAGCGCCTGACGCGTGAACACATTCACCAGCGGCGCGTAGGTCACCACCATATGCTGCCCAGCGGTTACGCCGCATTCCGCCAGCACACGCTTACCCGCCGCGGAACGCAACAGCAGTTCGTTCTGCGTTACGCCGACGATGCAAGATTTAACGGCGTGTGAATCTCCTCGATAACGTGAGCCGCCGTGGGGCCAGCGATACCTTTATCGCTAAGCGTACGGCGCGGCATTTCCGCTAACGTGGGGATACCCTGCTGGGCGTCAACCAGCCATTCGAGCATTGCAATGGGATCGTTCATCGCGCGCACTCCTGAATCAGGCCGGCAAGTAACGCGCCGCGACCGCCCGATACTCCTCGCGCATCTGCGCCAGAATCACATTGCGCATTTTTCTGCCGCCGCGATCTTCGCCTGCGCTCCCACGTCCCTGCGGGCCTGTCGACGTCACGCCAGCCGCTTGTTTCTGTTGGCGCACCTCTGCGATATGGCGAACGATCGCCTCTTTCATCTCCGGGATCGCCTTGATCAGTTCTTCCACCCCGCCCAGTTGCCAGAAGAACTCCGGTCCGGCCGCGAAGACCGGATTAGTGCGGGAAAGCTCGCTCAGACGCTCCACGTCCTGGCGGGTAATGCGCGCGATGCTGCTCAGCGGCATTACGTGGATCATGGTGCCAAATTCCGATGTCAGGCTCAGGATATGGTCGGCTTGCAAACCGTGGCAGAGGAACGCGCCGCTAATGGCGCGGCCGATGACCATCGCGATAATCGGATGCCCGGCATGGCGCGCCTCAGCCAGCGCCAGTTGATAGGCACCGGTCGCTTTATTCATACCAATTATCTCTTCCAGTTTGCCCGGTCCGTTGCCGGGAGTGTCAACAATCAGCACCAGCGGACGTTTCTCGCCGACGGGCTTGTCTTTATCCATCGCCAGCGTGCGATACACCGCCAGCGCCATTTTATATCCCTCTTCCAGCCCGATAACTCCGGCGTACACCACCGGAAAACGCGGGTTAAAGGTCATGGCGTCGTTAGCAATAACGGTGCAGATTTCACCGTTAATGCGGGCGCTGCCGACGACGGCTCCCGGTCCATAATCTTCATAAGGCAGCTTGAGATCCGCCAACGCGTTCTCTTCGAAGCTATTTTCGTCAACAAGCAGATCGATAGCGGCGCGGCCCTGGCCGAGTAAATTTTCCATTATGCTTCCTCCACCGGCAGGCGTTTAACGTTGCTCAGGAACGTCTCGAGATCCATATCCACCAGCGACTGGGGCGCGGTATTGCCTGCCATAGCCCAGACATCCCGTGCATCTGATGGCTCTGACTCGCTGATTTTTTTCGTGAGCGCCATCTGGGCGCGTACTTTCGCTTCGCTGCCGATGCGGCGCATGGCTTCAATCTGCGGCCAGGGCAGGTCGGCAATCAGCGCGGCCTGCTGGTGGAAAGCCGTTAGCGAGTCGGCAATCAGGTAGTTACAGTCTCCGACGATGTACTTATGCTTACCGCCGGTGGTGCGGAACACCAGCGCGCGGTCCGAGGCGTCAAACTCGCTGCGGCCCATCTCCTGTTCAATGACCTCCGGCCCGGTCAGCCCCAGGCGGCCCGATTCACTCATCACGATGATGTCGGTGGCGGCGGCGACAAAACCCATCCCGCCAAAGCAGCCGATCTTGCTGCCGATCATCGCCACGACCGGGACGCGACCGCGCAGGGTTTGCAGCATGTCCATACACTCGGCGTGGGCCAGTAGCCCGGCGTTAGCCTCATGCAGGCGCACGCCGCCGGTTTCAAAGGAGATGAGAACGATCGGGCGGCGGGCCGGGTCGGTGGTCTGCGCCGCCAGTTCGTCCGCCAGCATCAGCGCGCCGACCATTTTTGCGCCGCCCACCTCGCCCACCGCACCGCCGATAAAGCGTCCTTCCTGGGAGATGACAATGGCCGGGTGCTGGCCGAGCAGGCCGATGCCGGTAACGATGCCGTCGTCAAACTCCACCGCTTCATTCAGCACGGGCAGGTGCGGGCTGGTTCGTTTGTCCGCCGGGCCGATCAGTTCAGTAAAGGTGCCTTTATCCACCAGCGAGCTGGCGCGAACGCGGGCGCTGGCTTCCAGAAAACGCAGATCATTCATGATGGGTTTCTCCCGGCATAGCCTGCTGTAACGCTTGCTGAATTCTTAACGCGACGACCGCAGGCGTGGCGTTGTTGTCATTGATGCTGACCTGCATGTTGCCCAGGGGGCCGCTGTCCAGAAATCGTTTCAGTACGATTTCCCAGATATGATCGAAACCGGTCACCGGCGTGCAGATGCTGACTTCAATCCCGCCCGCCAGCGCTTTCGGCTCCAGCAGGATCTCCAGATCGCCGGAGCCAACAACGCCGCAGTGCACGGTTTGCTGCAGAGATGCTCTTTCGTGGGTGCCGCTGAAATGATGTGATATTTGATGTAGAGCCATGTCCTTTTCCCCTACCAGTTACGGAATCGAGTGGGCGGGTTATAGAGTCCGCCAGACCAGTCAACCAGATCGCGAATGCTTTTCGCCGCCAGCATCTGACGGTTGGCACGGCGACGGTCAATGCCTAAATCTTCCGGCGTTTTGACAATGCCTGCCTCCCGCAGCTGTGCGGTCTGTTCCGGATCGGCGGCAAGGCCAATTCCGGTGTAGCCCGCCACGGCGCGAATGGCCGCCATGCGCTGTTCCAGCCCTTCGCAGCGGTGCAGATAGGCGATGCCCTCTTCGGTCAGTACGTGGGTGACGTCATCGGCGTAGACCATCACCGGCGGCAGGGCGAGGTTGGCTTTTTCCGCCAGTTCCCAGGCGTCCAGCTTGTCGACGAAAGCGGGCTGGCGCTTCTCGCGGAAGGTTTCCTGCATCTGCACCACCAGACGTTTGCCGCGCGGCATATCGCCAATTAGCTGCTTTTGGGTGGCGTTAAACTCTTCGCCGCATTTCAGCCAGGATTGCGTTGCATGACGGCGGCCTTTGGCGTCGCAGCCCATATTCGGCGCGCCGCCAAAGCCCGAAACGCGGCTGGCGGTGGCGGTGCTACTGTTTCCGTACTTATCGATCTGCAAAGTGCCGCCGATAAACATGTCCAGCGCGTAGTGACCCGCAGCCTGGGCGAAGGCGCGGTTGGAGCGTAGCGTGCCGTCCTGGCCGATATAAAAGATATCCGGGCGTTCGGCGACATATTTTTCCATGCCCAGTTCGCCGCCGAAGCAGTGCACCGACTGGATCCAGCCGCTTTCGATCGCCGGGATCAGCGTCGGATGCGGGTTGAGTACCATATGGGTACAGACTTTGCCTTTCAGCCCAAGCTCCTCGCCGTAGGTGGGTAGCAGTAGCTCAATGGCGGCGGTGAAGAAGCCAATACCGTGGTTAATGCGCTCAACGCCGTATTCGGCATAAATACCTTTCAGCGCCATCATTGCCATCAGCACATGGGTGTCAGTAATAAGTCCCGGATCGCGGGTAAACAGCGGCTCGACATAGAACGGACGCGGCGCTTCAATCACCGCATTTACCCAGTCGCCGGGGATATCCACGCGCGGCACTTTATCGACAATCTTGTTGACCTGCGCGATCACAATTCCCTGGCGGAAGTGGGTGGCTTCGGTAATAACAGGAGTATCTTCGGTGTTAAAGCCGGTGTAGAGATTGCCGTCTTTATCCGCTTCAAAGGCGGTGATTAGCGACACGCGCGGCGTGAGGTCGACAAAGTAGCGGCTGAACAGCTCCAGATAGGTATGGATGGCCCCGAGCTTGATCTTACCGTCTTGGATCAGCTTCGCCAGACGTCCATCCTGCGGCCCGGCATAGGCGAAATCGAGCTTTTCAGCGATGCCCTTTTCAAACAAATCCAGATGGCTGGACAACGGTACGGATGACTGCACCATATGCAGGCCGGAGATCTTTTGCGGATCAAGCTGGCACAGGCATTCGGAGAGAAAATCCGCCTGTTTCTGGTTATTACCCTCGATATTGACGCGATCGAAGCTTCGAATAACGGCTTCCAGCGCGGCGACAGTATCTTTGGCGTCGATAATTTTGCCGTCACGAAAATACGGGGCCAGCTGATTCAGGCGCTGCGCCGTATCGTCCTTGAGTTGATGCCAGTTGTGCTCTTTTAGCATGGGTTGACTCCATTAATTCAGCAGGAATAGCGTGGAGATAAAGATCCCGGTGGCGATAGCCGAGACGATCAGACCGCTCACGCCCGCACCCATCGCTAGCGGCAGGATGATGGCGTAGGGGTTCTCATGGTTAACCTCTTTCTGCGCGATTTTTGCCGTCGTCGGCAGGCAGGAGACGCCCGCAATACCGATAGCCGGGTTATAACGCCCCTTCGAGATAAACCAGATAAACCAGCCGCCCAGCAGAGCGCCGACGGCGGAAATGGCCAGCGCGCCGATACCAAGGATCAGGATGATGGCAACTTTCGGGTCGAGAATAGTTTGCGCTTCACACAGCGTGCCCAGCAGCAGGCCGAGAAACAGCGTTGCGGTATAGGTCAGCGTGGATTCCAGTAATTTCTGAAACGGTTCGATCTCCGCCTCTTTAATAGCGATGCCGAGGAAGAACGAGAGGATCAGTGGCGCGGCGACCGGCAGCAGCAGGCACAACAGCAGGCAGGCGCAGACGGTAAAGATGAATTTCGCTTTCTTCGATACGGTGGGGTAGTCAATTTCAACTTCCATGCCACGGTATTTTTTCGGCACCAGCAGACGCACCAGGTACGGATAACCGGCATATGTCAGGCTCAGGTAGAGATAAGCGATAATGGCGATGGGGACGAACAGGTTCGGTGCCAGGATAAGGGAGGCAAAGAGCACCATCGGCCCATCTGCGCCGCCGATAGTGGCAATCGACGCGGCTTCGTTGGCGGGCAGGCCGAATACTTCAATACCCAGCAGCAGCGCGGCGAAGGTTCCCGCCTCGGCGAACAGAGCGACAACAATGCTGGCCCAGGGGCGGAGCAAAATAAAGCTGATGTCGCTCATTGCGCCAATGCCGAAGAAAACGATACAGGCGATGAGGCCATTGCTAAAGGTGAAATTATAGACCGGCTGCAGGAAGTTTACCTGCATTAGGTTTACCAGCTCGTTAGGTTCGCTGACCATCGGGTCGAGAATTAAGGTCCCGGTTTGTCCGCCTGCCAGAAACAGTACCCCGGCGTTAACTGCAATCATACCAAGGCCCATCGGCACCATAATTAACGGTTCAAGCTTCCGGCGGAATCCCATCCAGGCCAATATAAAGCCGAGAACAATTAACAGAAAACGTGCAATGGCTATTTTCGGGTCTTCAATAAAAAAAGTGCCAATGCCCGAAAAGAGCTTAACAAAGATATCCATAACTATATTCCTGATGGCAAAAGTAAAGTTCGCAAATTAATCGTCGGTGATATTTAACTTATTCATCATCTTGTTGACGCCAACGATGATGCCGACAACCGCAAATGAAATTACAATCGTTAAGCCATACGTTAATAAAGTATAAAAATAGATGTTCATATTCTTCCTTATGTCATATCTCCTTGCGGCTGGCGGCAAAGAAAATACATCGCCAGACACAGCGCTAATAAATCGGCCGAACCGCCAGGGCTGACCCACTTATCCATGCACCATGAATTAAAATCAGCCAGTTGCTGCTCGATCGCAGGGTTAAACATTCCGCCCTGCGTCACAAGACGCCGGGCATACTGCTTCATTTCCGCCAGCGCCTGCTGGCCGCCGCGAAACAGCACGGTAGTGTCATCGCAATGGGCCATTAAGGTGAGCAACGTATGAATAAGCGCTTCCCGCCAGGCCAGCCCGTTGTCCAGCGCCTGATGCAGCGCGGGTAAGCCAATCTGGCAAACTAGTGGGAAACCTTGCTCTGCCTCTCCGCGCACGCCGGTAATGCCGAATCCGACATACAATTTCTCACCGTGGGTTTGCGCCGGGCGTTCGGCCAGGGCGGCAAAATCCCTACGGCAGAGATCGCGGCAGAGTTCAGCGACGCACTGGCTTAAGGCGTTATATGAGAGGGTTTCTCCGCGCCCGGAAAGCCATCCTGCCGCTGTCGCCAGAACCGTGCCGGAAAAAAGAATGCCGCGCTGGGTATTAACCTGCTGTGTTGCCCGCAGCAGCGTATTTTCATAATGAATGCCAATGGCACGTATTTTTGTAAAGAGTTCCCACGGCGATCCTTGATGATTTTCCCCTGCATGGGCGCAGGCGCTAAAACAGGGGGCAATAGCCGATGAACTGGTAATAAATAACCAGATATCCATATCTTTATGCGCCCCTTGTGAATGAGGTGTAACAAGGCCAGGTTTAGGCCAGGCGGAGACCTCCATTAACAGCGCTTTTAATAAGCACTCGCCGATCCACATAGCACGGGCAGTTGGTTGGCTCATGAGTATTCTCTTTTACCAGACTCAGGATTGAAAAATAAAACAGAGGAAAACTAACACCGTTGAAAGAGGGGGGCAATTACGCCAGAGGTAATGTAATTACGCTCAACGTAATAAGGCGGGGATTATGTGAAAATATGAATGAAGACGATCACAAAATGGTTTAGCGGAGGAAAAGAAATGCGGCAAAAATGCCGCATAGCTCACTACCCCAACAGCTCCTCTTTCACCTGCATCGCTAAATCGAAAGAATGCAGACGCGCCTGGTGGTCGAAGATCTGGCCATTGACCATGATTTCGTCCGCCTCGGTTTCACGCAGAATCGACTCTAGCCCATGGCGGACTTTAGTTTTATCGCCGACCAGCGACATGCTCAGTGCCTGCTGCACACCATACTGCTCGGATGCTGACCACAGCTGATGCATATTTTCCACCGGCGGCGGCAACTGCCCGGTCTCGCCGCGACGCAGCTTCACAAACGCCTGCTGCATGGAGGTGAAGAGAAACTCCGCATCGCGGTTGCTGTCGGCGGCGATGATATTGATACACACCATCGCGTACGGTTTTTCCAGCCGCGCCGAAGGTTTGAAATTGCTGCGATACAGATGCAGGGCCTGGAACAACATATCCGGCGCGAAGTGCGAGGCGAAGGCAAACGGCAGGCCGAGCTGCGCCGCCAGTTGCGCGCTATAGAGGCTTGAGCCCAGCAGCCATACTGGAATGCGCTCCCCGTAGCCGGGAACCGGGCGCACGTGCGGGTTCGGATCGCGGGCGTCAAACCAGTCCACCAGTTCCGCTACATCGCGCGGGAAATTATCGACATCGCCGCTCATATGGCGACGCAGGGCGCGCATGGTCGGCTGATCGCTGCCCGGCGCGCGGCCAAGGCCGAGGTCGATCCGGCCGGGGTAAAGGGTGTTCAGGGTGCCGAACTGCTCAGCTATCACCAGTGGAGAGTGGTTAGGCAGCATCACGCCGCCGGACCCGAGATGCAGGGTGGTGGTGTTGGCGGCGAGATAGCCAATCAGCACCGAGGTCGCTGCGCTGGCAATGCCGACCATATTATGGTGCTCCGCCAGCCAGTAGCGATGATAGCCGCGCGATTCGGCCAGCCGGGCGAGATCCAGAGAGTGGGTAAAGGCTTCTTTGGCAGAAGATCCTTGCGGGATCGGCGCCAGATCGAGCACCGAGAATGGAACAGATTTGTCAGTCATAAAGGCTCACTTTGCTACAGCATCGTCATCAGATTGAAGGTCTTCTTCCAGCCTGGCGCATCCTGGACGCGCCAGCCAGAAAAGCTGCATCTTTAATAATGCATTAAAATCTGAGCACTGTTGTTAACAAAGTGAGCGGTTTATCAGGCCTGAAGCACCAGTCCTGGCAATCGTTTCCAGTAGCCGTTGCAATCGCTATTGCTGGTGAGATCCAGCGGCGCAGCGCCGTTTTCGTTGGCGCGGAGGTTCTCCTGCGACAGCATGCTGCGCCCGGTTGGGTACTTGATGCAGCAGGTTTCGCACTCGTCCTTTGGCCGGTCTTCCGAGCGGGCGGTAAAGCAGCGCGCGGAATAAGCCAGCGGCAGATGGCCGTAGCTCAGCACTTCGACTTCAAACTGGTTGCGGATACCCAGCTCTTCGCACTGGGTCAGTAAATTAGCCAGCCAGTCGCGGGAGAGTTCCACCGGCATGCACCAGCGCACCATGCCCTGTTTCCGCAGCAGGCGCAGGGTGACGGCGTTGTAGCAGTTCAGCGCATGCCCGGCGACGAACGGTAGCTTGCGTTCGGCGCAGAGATTTACCACGCCCAAATCACTAGCCTCAATCAGAAATTCGCCGTTATCGACATAGCGCTTCAGCTCGCCCAGTTCAGAAGAGGCCTGCACCAGCGCGAGGGTGGAGAGCACCACCTGCTTGCCGCTAGCGGCCAGCGTTTTCGCCATTTCGATCCAGTCGCCAACTTTGGTGGCGCGGCGTTTGCTGCATACCGCTTCGCCGAGATAAATGGTGTCGGCGCTGCAGTTTGCCGCCTGCTGGTAAAAATCTTCCAGCGTCTCTTTTGGCCAGTAGTACAGCACCGGCCCTAATGAATATTTCATGTTTCTCACTGCCATTTACGGTGATAAGCGCCAAGGGTAGTTTGTGTCCCCTCGGACATGGCGCCCAGGGTCTCCATCCAGGCGGACTGCGGTACGAAATTCTGCGGATCGGCTTTGCCATCCTGATAACGGTCAATCAGCACTTCATTGAGACGCGATTCCAGCCCCTGCGGCGTTTGCTGCCAGCGTACGAAGCGGGCAGGCGAACAGGCGCCGACGGTGTTGGGCGATTCGCCGGTCAGGTAGGAAGAGAGATAGCAGCGGCCTTCCGCCATGATGCACAGGCTGCCGAAGGCGAAGACTTCCAGCGGCACCGGCGTGGCGCGGGCCAACTGTTTCACCTGATGAATAGACAACACGCGCGGCAGTACGACGCGCGCGACGTCGAAGTTGCGATGATAGAAGCGAATGGCCTCTTCATTGGTGGCGGAAGCCTGCACCGAAACGTGACGCTCAATGTGTGGGTAACGCTCCGCAGCGTACTCCAGCATGGCGATATCGGCCAGAATGAGCGCATCGGCGCCCAGTTGAGCGGCCATATCCACTGCTCGCTGCCAGCGGGCGTAGCCGTCGGGATGAGCGAAGGTATTGATGGCGATATGCAGCTTACGACGGTGCTGATGCACAAAGCTGACGGCTTCCTGCAGTTTCTTTTCGGTGAAATTAAGGCCGGCAAAGTGGCGGGCGTTGGTGTCATCTTTCAGCCCGATATAGACGGCATCGGCGCCGTTTTCGATGGCCGCCTTAAGCGCCGGAAGGTTACCGGCTGGGCAGAGCAGCTCCATAATTTTTCCTGAAAAATGCGGCCCGTCAGGGACGCTGAATGGTTAACGAGCAGGGATTTTAGTTAACCTTCTGGTGACAATTTTTGATTTGAGGCAGTTAAAAGTGTATTGGCGGCGCCAATAACTGGCGGCCGTCATCGCGTTTTTGTTGATTTACGCCGCTATGTTGTTTATGTGATATGGCACAATAGCGGAACTATTGCATTCATGGAGTAAAGCTTGTGTTGGATAAACTGCGTTCCCGGCTGGTCCACTTTGGCCCGTCTTTAATGAGCGTGCCGGTTAAGCTGGCGCCTTTTGCCCTCAAGCGCCAGGTGCTGGAGCAAGTGCTGAGCTGGCAGTTTCGCCAGGCGCTGGCGGAGGGGGAGCTGGAGTTTCTTGAGGGGCGTTGGTTAAGTATTCATGTGCGTGACATCGGTCTGCTGTGGTATACCTCGGTAGTCGATGGTCGACTGGTGGTCAGCCAGCAGGCCGACGCCGACGTCAGCTTCAGCGCCGACGCCAGCGATCTGTTAATGATCGCCGCGCGCAAGCAGGATCCGGATACGCTATTCTTCCAGCGTCGTCTGGTCATTGAAGGCGATACGGAGCTGGGGCTGTATGTAAAAAATTTGATGGACGCCATTGAGCTCGAGCAGATGCCAAAAGCGCTGCGCGTGATGTTGCTGCAACTGGCGGATTTTGTCGAAGCTGGACTGAAGAGCCCGCAGAAACCTGAACAGACATCGGTAGGTGAGGCATGCTGATTCGAGTGGAGATTGGGATTGATGCACCGGGAATCGACGCGCTGCTGCGTCGTACCTTCGGCCGCGATGCCGAAGCGCAGCTGGTGCACGATCTGCGTGAAGATGGACTGATCACGCTGGGGGTAGTGGCGACGGATGATGAAGGCCAGGTGATCGGCTACGTTGCCTTCAGCCCGGTGGCGGTGGAAGGTGAAGAGCTGCAGTGGGTCGGCCTGGCGCCGCTGGCGGTAGATGAACGCTACCGCGGACAGGGCATTGGTCGGCAGCTGGTTTATGAAGGGCTGGACTCGCTGAATGAGTTTGGCTACGCCGCGGTGGTGACGCTGGGCGACCCGGATTTATACCGTCGCTTCGGCTTTGAACCGGCCGCGCGCTTCGATCTCCGCTGCCGCTGGCCGGACAGCGCCGAGGCGTTCCAGGTTCACCGTCTGGCGGATGACGCCCTCGACGGCGTCCATGGCCAGGTAGAATACAGCGAGCACTTTAATCGTCTTTAAGCCTTGCCAGCAGGGTTTCGAAGGCATCCTCTCCGGCAACGAGGCGCTCTTTTTCGCGCTTCGTTAGCTGCTTGACGCGATATTCCAGTCGCAATGCAAGTGAGTGTTCACCAACTTCGTGGCTAAAGGCCAGCTGCAGGTCGCCTTTGCCGCGCAACGCCTTTGCGCCTTTTCCCGCCTGATGCTGGCGAAAGCGGCGTGGCACGTCGGTGGTGATGCCGGTATAAAGGCGATTATCCGCGGTTCGAATGAGATACAGAAACCAGCACACGGTCAAAAAGTCACTATGGTAAGGTGTGTGCACCATAGCATAATGGAGAAGAAAGATGGATACGCTTGCCGCCATTGGTCGCTGGCTGAGTAAACAGCACGTCGTCACCTGGTGCGTCTCCCGTGAAGACGAGCTGTGGTGCGCGAATGCCTTTTACGTCTATGACCCGGATACCGTGGCCTTTTATCTGCTCAGCGAGGAGCACACCCGCCATGGCCAGATGACCGGACAGAGGGCGAAGGTGGCCGGCACGGTTAACGGCCAGCCAAAAACGGTGGCCCTGATCCGCGGCGTGCAGTTCAAAGGCGAGATCCGTCGTCTGAGCGGTGACGAAGAGGCGCGAATGCGCCAGCGCTACGTCAAGCGCTTCCCGGTGGCCCGCATGCTGTCGGCGCCGGTATGGGAGATTCGTCCGGACGAAATCAAATTTACCGACAACACGCTGGGTTTCGGGAAAAAATTACACTGGCGGCGTGATGCCGGCGCCGAGCAGGCGTAGCGCTTCGCGATTGAAGGCCGGTAGATCGTCCGGCGTTCTGCTGGTGACCAGCTGTTCGTTATCGACCACCACCTCCTGGTCGTAAAACTCGCCCCCGGCGTTTTTCACATCCACCACAATCGGTTTCACCGCCGTGAGCTTACGTCCGCGGATCACATCGGCGCTGATCAGCAGCTGCGGGCCGTGGCAGATGGCAAACACCGGCTTACCGCCGTTGACAAAATCGCGGGTAAAGGTGACGAAGCGTTCATCACCACGCAGCTGGTCGGGAGAGTAGCCCCCGGGCAGCAATAAGGGTAATGAGGACGGCTATCTTTTTACTCATGCTTCCTCCACTGTCTGGATGGTCAATGAGGTAATTCCATGATGATGGTGGATACTTACCTTGTAAGGTATTAAGCCTGGAACATGAGCCCGAAAGTGCAAGGCGGAGAATTCTGTAAAGGAGAACCAATGAGTCAGGTATTATTAACCGGCGCGACCGGGTTAGTTGGCGGTCACTTACTCCGGCTGCTGCAGAATGAGCCCCGTATAAGCACCATCGCCGCGCCGACGCGTCGCCCGCTGGCGCCAGCGGAAGGTGTCTTTAATCCTCACGATCCCCAGCTGACCGATGCCCTGGCGCAGGTGGTTGACCCGGTGGATATCGTCTTCTGTTGCCTGGGAACGACGCGCCGGGAGGCCGGGAGCAAAGAGGCCTTCGTCCATGCTGACTACACGCTGGTGGTTGATACCGCGCTGACCGGCAAACGACTGGGTGCGCAACATATGCTGGTGGTTAGCGCGATGGGCGCCAACGCCCACTCGCCGTTTTTCTACAATCGGGTGAAGGGGGAAATGGAGGCGGCGCTGATTGAGCAAGACTGGCCGCGGCTGACCATCGCCAGGCCGTCGATGCTGTCAGGCGAGCGGGAAAAAAAGCGGGCCAATGAGACCTTCCTCGCACCATTGTTCCGGCTCTTGCCGGGGAACTGGAAATCCATTGCGGCCCGCGATGTGGCGATCGCCCTGCTGGCGGAGGCGCTGTCGCCCACCCACGAAGGGGTGCGAATTCTGTCATCATCGGAACTACGGGAGCGCGCCGCGCGGCAGGCTGAATAGCGGTTTGCAAACGCAGGCTTCCGGCGTAGTATTCACGGCTTCAATTCATATCCACATTTCTTGCTGGGGAATGCTATGGCTGGTCAGTCTTCATCTCAGGCGGCGTCACCATTTCAATGGTGGAAACCCGCGCTTTTCTTTCTCGTCGTGATTGTTGGTCTGTGGTACGTCAAATGGCAGCCGTACTACGGGAAAGCCTTCACCGCTGCGGAAACCCACAGTATCGGTAAATCTATTCTCGCCCAGGCCGACGCTAACCCGCTGATGGCGGCGTGGGACTATGCGATGGTTTACTTTCTTGCCGTCTGGAAAGCGGCGGTGCTCGGCGTGCTGCTCGGGTCGTTGATTCAAGTACTCATTCCGCGCGACTGGCTGCTACGCACCCTGGGACAATCGCGGTTTCAGGGCACGCTGCTGGGAGCGATTTTCTCGCTGCCCGGCATGATGTGCACCTGCTGCGCCGCGCCGGTCACGGCCGGGATGCGCAAACAGCAGGTGTCGATGGGCGGGGCGCTGGCGTTCTGGATGGGGAACCCGCTGCTCAATCCGGCGACGCTGGTGTTTATGGGTTTTGTTCTGGGCTGGCAGTTTGCGCTGGTTCGCCTGGTGGCGGGTCTGGCGACAGTATTAACTGTGGCGACGCTGGTGCAGAAATGGGTGAAAGAGGCGGCGACGCAGCCGGTAGCGGTGCCTGCTGCACCGTCGGAAGCGACTCAGGGCGGCTTCTTTAGCCGCTGGCTTCAGGCGCTGTGGACGCTGTTCTGGAACACGATCCCGGTTTATATCCTCGCGGTGCTGGTGCTGGGAGCGGCGCGCGTCTGGCTGTTCCCGCACGCCGATGGCGTGGTGGATAATACGTTGTTCTGGGTTATCGCGATGGCGATCGCCGGCTGCCTGTTTGTGATCCCTACCGCGGCGGAAATTCCGATTGTGCAGACAATGATGCTGGCGGGTATGGGGACGGCGCCCGCGCTGGCGCTGCTCATCACACTGCCGGCAGTGAGCGTGCCGTCGCTGATTATGCTGCGTAAAGCCTTCCCGGCCAAAGCGCTGTGGCTGACGGGCGGACTGGTGGCGCTGTGCGGGGCGATTGTCGGTGCGCTGGCGCTGGTGTAGTTTGCCGTAAACGTACGCATAGCC